>OBLG01001491.1_pt1 | contig 17708 bp, 15 predicted proteins | sample 1517451 | NCBI WGS metagenome assembly OBLG01 (sample SAMN04571694, study PRJEB22368) | human gut metagenome | biome: human gut; material: stool | host: Homo sapiens | place: Luxembourg | collected 2012-06-29
CGGCTTTATTTGGTCTGAGTGACAAGACTTGAACTTGCGGCCTCTACCACCCCAACTGACGTGGGTCTGTTCTCTCGTGCGCTTTGCGTGCTTTCATACCGTTTCCGCTCCAAGACACTTGCTCTTGGGGCTTTTTTCGTCCACTGTTTCCGCGTGTTCCGTGTTTGTCTGTGGTAAAAACTGTGGTCAGACCGCTTTTTGAGCGGATTCCGGACGGGGCTTTGTCGGCAGAAAAAAGAACAGAGTTTTTTCTGCCGCACCCAAAAATCCGTAAATGGTCAGCCCTGTGGTCAACCGCGCTTCATTGTATATGCCGCCAGCCTGTTTCAATCCTGTCTGTGACACAAACTGTGGTCAAAATCCAAGCCCGAAGAATCAGCTTTTGCGACGCAGTAGACAAAGAAAAGGGATTTGAAATTCCGGCTGTGACTTTGAATCAGGCTTGCAATTCCGTGCGCATATAATCGGATACAACGCCACGAAAACCAAAGCAATGTTGCCTATTTTTCAATCAGATCTTCCACCGTGCAGCCGAGAGATTTTGCAAGGCGATACACGGTCTCGACACTTGCTTTATTGATGTCCTTGTTGCGCTGCTCATACATTTGAACAGAGCGAAGACTGACGTCTGCTTTTTTTGCAAGCTCCGCTTGTGTGCATCCGTATGCGGTGCGAATACGTTTCAAATTGGTTTCCGCGTAGTATTCGCGTATTCGCTTGTCAACGACATCAACGAATTTTGTAATGTCTGCTTCGTGAAGAGGATGATACATTTGCAGCAGGTCGTCATAAGAGAAAACCCTGAAGATTTCTCTGTATTTTCTGCCCGAATACCATTGATAGTAAGCAACAGCCCAACCGATCCAGTATTCTTTTGAACGGTCGAATCGTTCTTTTTGCTTTGGGGAAAGCTCTTTGCCAGTCGTTTCAGATATGATTTCGGAGGCAATCTCAATTCCGCTCATTCCCGCAAGGGTAGCAGGCTCTCCGTTTTCCATACGACCGGAGACGGTGCTTGCCGAAAATAGTTTGATAAAATCGTTGCCGGCAATACCGCAGGTATTGATGGCGTAATCGAAGGCATCACCCAACACGGACTGTGCTTTATTCAGATATATTTCTTGGTATGCGCGAGTCATCGTTTGTAATCCCTCCTCTTATAATATCCTGTATATACAAGCCGTCGCTTTCTTCCTCAAGCAGCTCAAGGTACAGTCGGTTCGCCTCATCATCTCTTGCTTTGCGGAGAACATAAAACTCTTCTTTTTCGGCAACGTCGAACCCCTCAAATCGAATGCGGGAAAAAGCGAATTGCGATTTGAGAACAATCTGTTCGCCGAGCTTTCCGAGCTTCATTGCAGCCGCAAGCTGTTCAACGGAGATTGCATTGTTCAGAAAGGATTCCGCATAATCAAAATATGAGTCATCCGCACGGTAGCCGGTAACGATATCGAAAGCATTTACGTTTATGCCGAAATTGTCAATCAGATATTTTTTCGCTCTTCTTGCAATGGGCGTCCTGATTGAGAACAGGCGATGCTCGACAAGAACGGCGATCCAGTTGAGAATGGTGTAATCGGGGCTGTTCAGATTCAGGATATTCATATATTCGGTATCCAATGTATAACGATTGCAGAAGCCGTCTCTTAAAGAAGAAACCGCCCACTCTTTCGCAAGCTTTTCGGTTTCGGTGCAATAAAATCCGAGCCCGAAATCATTATTTCTTTTGCCCTCACCGAAAGAGGGTGCTTCTATGACTTTTTCTGAGCCGTGAAACAAGGTGATTATTTTGTTCATATGAGGCTACCTCCATTATCTTCGCCTACATTGTATCACCAAAGCGATAATTTGTCAAGCGATTGCAAGAAAAAATATCACCAAAGTGATATTTACGAAGATATGGCTTCGGGAATGACGTCTAATCGTCCGATCCTTTCGCAAGTTCCGTAAAAGCATCGCGGTATGCATCAAGGATCCGTTTTGCGGCAGCGTCAATGACCGCGTCGGGATCGGATTTCGGATTGCTGTCCGAAGCATTTTCGTAACTGTCGCCGCAGGGCTTTATAATTGACAATTCCTCAAAGTAATCCGACGAGGCAAGACACCGCCTGAGATAATCATGTCCTCCGTCAACCGAGCAAGCTCCGCATCGGCAGGTGACAAACTCGTGGCGGTCGGTCGATTCAATGATGTCTCCGCACAGTTTGCAACGGCCGCGGTTATGTATGATTTCGGGCTTGGCGGAATTGCTCTGATAAGTGTCGTGGTTGCACATGATTGATATCCTCCGTGAATCAGATTTGTTGAGTGGTTATTTTGAGTATTATACACCTTATGCGCGGCAATGTAAATAATCGGGAGGTTAAGAAGATAACCCGTAGGATGAATTAACGCAAATAAATATCTGTGGTGCGCTTTGTTCCCGAGTTTTTGAACTTTATTTCGCTTTATCAGAGCATCAGCACGCAAAAAAATCGATGTTCTTTGAATTTATTCTGTTTTCCCCTTGCAATTTGTCGGAAATTATTGTATACTGTAAAAGTACAAATCTATCCATATATGAGGTGGAAAATGGCTGCAAGCTACAAAAAATTATTCAAACTGCTGATTGACCGCGAGATGAAAAGCAAGGAGCTCGCCGCAAAGGCGGGAATCAGCCCTGCAACGCTCGCAAAAATGAAAAAAGACGGTGCAACCGTATCAAGCGACGTGCTCGTGAAAATCTGCACGGCACTCGGTTGCACGATGGATGATATAGTGGAGATTGTGCCGAATAATAATAGGGATTGATTGAGAAAGGACAACAGTCATGCTGCGCAACGGTTTATATGAACAGGTGATCAATAAAGCACTGGAAGGCGAGCTTGCCACGACTGACAAGCTTGTGGAAACTGCGCCGATTGACGGTGGAGAATCTTCCAAAGTGCTTTCCAAATACATAGCCGAGATCATTGAAAAAGGACTTGATAATGTGCGTGATAGCGGAGGGGCACTTGCTGATCAGGTGGAGCTTGTCAATAAAATCGTTGCGACAATTATGACCGAGACCAAAGAAGCTGAATTTGATTCCATGGCAGTGGCAAAACGCGCAGAACAACTTCTTGCGTTATTTGACAAAAAAGATAACGCGTTTGCCTTGAATGAAAAAGCAGAAATCGTTCGCCCGGAAACTTCAATTGCGCAAAGCTCGCTGTTTACGGGAGCCATTCACGAGCCGCAGATGTTTACCGAGCTGAAAAAGGAGATCGTCTCGGCAGATCGCATTGATATGCTTGTTTCCTTCATCAAATGGAGCGGCCTTCGACTGATCATAGATGAGCTTACTGCATTTACACAAAGGGGCGGCGAACTACGTATTATTACAACTTCGTATATGGGTGCGACCGATGTGAAAGCCGTTGAAGAGCTGAGTCATCTGCCGAATGCGAAAATAAAGGTCAGTTATGATACCAAACGCACACGCCTCCACGCAAAGTCTTATGTTTTTTATCGCAATACCGGATTTACAACTGCATACGTTGGTTCTTCCAACCTATCCAATGCGGCTATTTCTTCCGGGCTTGAATGGAATGTAAAAGTTACAAAGAAAGACCTGCCTGAAACGATTGATAAGATTGTTGCAACATTTGAGAGCTACTGGAATTCCAGAGAATTTGAATATTATAACGAGGGGCAGAGAGAACGCCTTTCTCGTGCGTTGAAAGCGGAAAAGTATTTTGATAGCAACAATGCCGAAACGTACACCTTTGATATTACACCATATTCCTATCAGCAGGAGATTCTCGATAAACTTGAAGCAGAACGTACCGTGCGCGGACAATATCGAAACCTTGTTGTAGCGGCTACGGGCACGGAAAAACGGTCATTTCCGCATTTGACTATAAGCGTTTTCGCAAGCAAAATCCGAATCAACCTTGCCGTTTGCTTTTCATTGCACACAGAGAAGAAATTTTGAAGCAAAGTATGTATACTTTCCGTGGCGTTTTGAAGGATCAGAATTTTGGGGAGATGTTTGTCGGCGCTTATGTGCCGGAAAGTATTGATAATCTGTTCATGTCCATCCAAACTTTCAATTCGCAGGATTTCACAAGCAAGACAAGCCCGGAGTTTTACGATTACATTGTGGTGGATGAGTTTCACCATGCTGCGGCTCCGACCTATCAAAAACTGTTGTCTTACTATAAGCCGAAAATTCTTCTCGGACTGACAGCCACTCCGGAACGTATGGACGGAAAGAGTATTACAGAGTATTTCAACAACCGCATTGCGGCAGAAATTCGTTTGCCGGAGGCCATTGACAGAAAGTTGCTTTGCCCGTTCCAGTATTTCGGGGTAACGGATACTGTTGATCTGAGTGATCTCAAATGGGTGCGTGGCGGGTATGATAAGAGTGAACTGTCAAAGCTCTACACATTCAGCGGAATGATTGCAAACCGGCGCGCAGATGCGGTGATTTCCTCACTTCTCAAATATGTAACCGACATTGATGATGTGAAAGGACTCGGATTCTGTGTTTCGATAGAACATGCAGAATTCATGTCAGGATATTTCAACGCACATCATATTCCGGCAATGTTTTTGACCGGTGCATCCCCGGATGAGGAACGAAACAATGCGAAAAAGAAACTGGTTAGCGGTGAAGTAAGGTTCATTTTTGTAGTAGATATTTATAACGAGGGCGTAGATATTCCCGAGGTCAATACCGTGCTATTTTTGCGTCCTACCGAATCACTGACAATTTTTTTGCAACAGCTTGGGCGCGGATTGCGCCTGGCAGAGGGAAAAGAGTGCCTGACGGTGCTTGATTTTATCGGTCAGGCAAATAAAAAATACAATTTTGAAGATAAGTTTGCGGCATTGCTTTCGGGTGAGTCGGGCAATGTGCAAAAAGAAATCAAAGACGGATTTATATCGGTTCCGAAGGGCTGTTATATTCAGTTGGAAAAGAAGGCTGCTAAATACATTCTTGACAATATTCGTGCCTCTTTCGGTATGCGTGCCGGATTGGTTTCGCGTATCGCAACCTTCGCGGAAGATTCGGGAAAAGCATTAACACTCGAGAACTTTTTGGATTATTACCATCTTGATATACGCAGCATTTATGTAAAAGATAGCTTTTCTCGCCTTTCTGTATGGGCGGGTGTAAAAGATGGTTTTAAGGAAACATTGGAAGAAACTATGGCAAAGGCATTTGCGCGCCTTGCTGTGATTGATTCGCGCCGCTGGATTGCCTTTTTGCTTGATATTTTGCCTCGACTTGTGGACGTAGATTTTGATCAGCTTTCCGATGAGAAAGAGAGAATGCTGCAAATGTTCTATGTCACCGTGTGGGGTGAAACTGCGAGTGACTGGAACAGTGATAAGGTGCTTGAAGATCTCTATAATCTTGCCGATAGTCCGGTTATGCTCAGTGAGCTGATTGCACTTTTGCAATATCGCTTCAATCATATTGATTTCATCGATGAACCTGTAAATATCGGCTTTGCTTGTCCGCTGGACTTGCATTGTACTTACACGCGCGATCAGATTCTCGTGGCAATGGATTTTATGAAACCAAATACTGTTCGTGAGGGCGTCAAATACCTGCCGGAAAAGAAAGCGGATATTTTCTTTGTAACACTGAATAAGTCGGATAAGGATTATTCCCCTACAACCATGTACAACGATTATTCAATCAGTGAAACGCTGTTCCATTGGCAGAGTCAAAGCACCACATCTGCCGATTCCGCAACGGGAAGGCGCTATATTCATCACAAGGAGAGCGGCAATCGAATTCTTCTGTTCGTCCGTGAATTCAAATCTGATCGTAATTTCGGCGGCGCCGGTGCCTATACCTTTCTCGGCACGGCAAACTATGTGAAACATGATGGTTCGCGACCGATGAATATTACTTGGAAACTGGATCGTCCCATTCCGGCAAAGTTTTTGAAGAAGACAAATAAGTTGATTGGATAAAGGAGACACCATGACAAAATCCATCGTATATATTGACAGTGAAATCGGAATTGATGACAAAAGAATAAAAGATCTGGGAGCGATAAAGAATGATCGTTCTTCTTTTCACTCGCCGTCTTTACGGGATTTCTATGCCTTTATATCTGATGCAGATTTTGTCTGTGGACATAATATTGTTCATCATGATCTTGCATATCTGACTCCGCATTTTGAAAAGCCGCTTCGGTGTGAACCGGTTGATACACTCTATCTGTCACCACTTCTTTTTCCGTGCCGCCCCTATCATAAGCTTGTTAAAGATGACAAATTGCAGGTCGATCAACTTAACAATCCGCTAAATGACGCAGAGAAGGCAATGCAACTTTTGGCGGATGAAGTGAATGCATTTCAGCGGCTTTCATCAAAGGTGAAGCAGATATATTGTTGCCTTTTGTACGACAAAGCGGAATTCAAAGGCTTTTTCGATTATGTAGGATTTGTTCCATATCATTCAAATGTGCCTAAACTCATTCGGGAAGAATATGATGGAAAAATCTGTGCCAACGCCAATGTAGAGTTGATGGTTCGGCACTATCCCGTCGAACTTGCCTATGCACTTGCATTGATCGGTGCTGCGGATTATCATTCGGTTACGCCACCATGGCTGACAAGAAATTACCCCAAAATCGATAACGTTGTAAAATATCTTTGCCATACACCGTGCCAAGATGGCTGTGCGTATTGCCATGACAGACTGAATATTTATAAAAAGCTCAAACAGTTTTTCGGCTATGACGAATTTCGCACGTATGCCGGAGAACCGTTACAGGAACGGGCAGCCCAGGCAGCGGTTGACGGAAAATCCTTGCTTGCCGTTTTCCCGACCGGAGGGGGGAAATCCATTACATTTCAGTTGCCGGCACTGATGGCAGGCGAATGTGCGCACGGGCTTACTGTCGTGATCTCTCCGCTTCAGTCATTGATGAAAGACCAGGTGGACAATCTGAACGAAAAAGGGCTTGTCGATGCTGTAACTGTAAATGGATTGCTCAGTCCTATTGAACGTGCCGAGGCACTTGACCGTGTTGCAAACGGACTTGCTACACTTTTGTATATTTCGCCGGAACAGCTCCGTTCCCGCACGATTGAAAAATTATTACTTTCCCGCAATGTGGTTCGATTTGTAATCGACGAGGCTCATTGTTTTTCAGCATGGGGACAGGATTTTCGCGTGGATTACCTATATATCGGAGATTTTATCCGTGAATATCAGAAGAAAAAGCAGTTACGGAATCCGGTTCCCGTATCTTGCTTTACTGCCACGGCAAAACAAAAGGTCATTACAGATATCTGCGATTATTTCCGTGTAAAACTTGGCTTGGCGCTTGAACTTTTCACATCGACCGCAGACCGCGAAAATCTGCACTATACTGTGCTTTTTAAGGAAACGGAAGAAGAAAAATACAACGCCCTTCGCTCATTGATTGCACAGAAGAATTGCCCGACGATTGTATATGTTTCCCGCACAAGACGCACGATTCAGCTCGCAGAAAAATTGACGAGCGATGGCTTTCCGGCAAAACCTTTCAACGGGAAAATGGACTCTAATGAGAAAATCACAAATCAAGAAGCGTTTATAAACAATCAGGTGAAAATCATTGTTGCCACCTCTGCTTTCGGTATGGGCGTTGATAAAAAAGACGTCAAGCTGGTTATTCACTATGATATTTCCGATTCGCTTGAAAACTATGTTCAGGAAGCAGGACGTGCCGGACGGGATCCGAGCTTGCTTGCAGAGTGTTATGTTCTGTTTAATGACAATGATTTGGATAAGCACTTCATGCTACTCAACCAAACGAAGCTCAGTATCAGTGAAATTCAACAGGTATGGAAAGCACTCAAGGATATGACCCATGAAAAGCCATGGGTTTGTTGTTCTGCGCTTGAAATTGCAAGGCAGGCGGGGTGGGATGACTCGGTAAACGAGATCGAAACACGTGTAAAAACTGCTGTGGCTGCTTTGGAAAATGCCGGCTACGTTAAGCGCGGTATGAATGTGCCGCACGTATATGCCACAAGTATTCTCGTAAAAGATATGGCAGAAGCGTCTCTCAAAATTGAGCGTTCGCCCGTTTTTAATGGTAAACAAAAAGAAAATGCCAAAAGAATAATAAAATCTCTGATATCCAGCAGAAGTATTGCTGATGCCGGAAACGATGATGCAGAATCACGCGTCGATTACCTTGCGGATATTCTCGGTATTCCAAAAGAGGATGTGGTCACTTCAATCAATCTGATGCGGCAGGAAGGGCTTCTTGCCGACAGCATGGATATGTCGGCATACATTCTGAAAACGGATACAGAAAACCGTTCTGCGCAAATTTTGAACCGATTTGCAAAACTGGAAGAATTTCTTTTGAACCGAATAGCGGAGCAGGGCGCAGATTATTCATTAAAAAAATTAAATGAAGCGGCTCTTGCGGAAGGTGTTACAAGTTCATCGGTCAAAAACATTCGCACTCTGCTTTATTATCTTACGATAAAAGGCTATATTTCAAAAGGCAGCAGAGATGTCGATCCGGATAATGATGCATCTGAACCGAATCAACATGCGCTGATTACGCCAACGATGGATATTCCGAAGTTGCTTGATAAATTCCATCGCAGACTTGACATCTGTCATTTCCTTGTCGAATATTTTTATGATACGGCGCAGACCGTCATCGATGCCCAGAGCGATATGGCTCCCGTGCAGTTTTCTCTTGTGGACGTATGGAGAAAATACAAAGAAACGCCGAGGCTTGATGTCGGCATTGCGGAAACGAGCCTTGTCGACGTGGAGGATGCATTGCTTTACCTTTCAAAAATCGGCTCTATGAAATTGGAGGGCGGATTTTTGGTTCTTTATAACGGCATGGAGGTCAAGCGTTTGATTCTTGACAACAAAATCCGTTATAAGGCTGAAGATTATCGTTCTCTCAGCGAATATTATAAACAGAAAATTCAGCAAATTCATATTGTCGGCGAATACGCAAATTTGATGGTCAAGGACTATGATGCCGCTTTGCAATTTGTACACGATTATTTCGGAATGGATTTTAAGCGTTTCATTGCAAAGTATTTCAAAGGAGAACGCGCAAAAGAAATCAATCGAAATATTACACCCGAGAAATATCATCAGCTTTTCGGCGAGCTTTCCGATCAGCAGGCAGAAATTATCAACGACTCCGATTCACGCTATATCGTAGTAGCGGCAGGCCCGGGAAGCGGAAAAACAAGAGTGCTTGTGCATAAGCTTGCATCCTTGCTTCTTTTGGAGGATGTCAAGCATGAACAGCTTTTGATGGTAACCTTTTCCCGTGCAGCGGCGACCGAATTTAAAAAGCGACTTATGACTTTGATCGGCAATGCCGCAAACTTTGTTGAGATCAAAACTTTCCATTCCTACTGCTTTGATTTGCTCGGAAAGATTGGGAGTCTTGACGGTGTAGAAAATGTCGTGCACGACGCTGCTCAAATGATTGCAAACGGCGAGGTGGAGCAAGGCAAGATTACCAAAAGTGTTCTCGTTATTGATGAAGCACAGGACATGGATACAAATGAATTTGCCCTGATACGTGCTCTGATGCAAAATAATGATGATATGCGGGTGATTGCCGTAGGCGATGACGATCAGAATATATATGAATTCAGGGGTTCGGATTCTGCCCATATGCAAAGTCTGATTGATGAATACGGAGCCACACGGTATGAGCTTGTCGAGAATTATCGCAGTAAAGCTAATATAGTAGCACTTGCCAATCGATTTGCCGAGAGTATCAGCCATCGCATGAAGCAGCATCCTATTGAGGCAGTACAAAATGAAAACGGAACGGTACAGATCATAAGGCATACTTCCGACAATATGGAAGAGGCCATTGTCCGGCAAATCATAGAACAATATCACGGTGGAAAAGTCTGTGTGCTAACAGGGACAAATGAAGAGGCTTTGCGCGTCATGGGACTTCTCCTGAAAAACGGCGTCCGAGCAAAACTGATTCAATCTCTTGACGGTTTTCGGCTATACAATCTTGCCGAAGTGCGATTTTTCCTGCGCTGCATCGACAGAGACTTAAAAACGCCGGTGATTGGAAATGACTTGTGGAACAAGGCAAAAGAAGAACTTGCACGTGTTTATTCGGATAGTATATGCCTTGAAAATCTTGCGAATATGATTTCGGAATTTGAAAAGGTCAATACATACAGTAAATACCGTACAGATCTTGAGGAATTCATAAAAGAATCGCAGTTCGAAGATTTTTATACCGACGATCGTGAGACGGTATTTGTTTCCACCATTCACAAATCCAAGGGCAGAGAGTTTGACAGCGTTTGGCTTCTTCTGAATCATACTGTATTACGCGACGATGCCGAACGGCGAAAGTTGTATGTCGGTATGACGAGAGCTAAGGACAACCTGTATATTCATTGCAACAACAGCATATTTGATACATACCAAATCAGCGGTGTCGATCAGTTTGTTGATGAAGAACAGTATCCGGAACCGCAAGAGATCACGCTACAATTGACACATAAGGACGTTGTTCTTGACTTTTTCAAAGACAAAAAAGAGATTATATTCAAGTTGCATAGTGGGATGCCGTTGTCCATAAAAGACGAGTTTTTGTATGCGGAACTTGACGGACGTACTGTTAAAGTTGCAAAATTGTCAAAGGCGCGTATGCTGGAACTTGAAAATCTGTCGGCAAAAGGATATCGTCCGTGCGGTGGTGAAGTGCGGTTTGTTGTAGCATGGAAAGGTGAAAGCGACATAGAAGAAACGGCAGTTTTACTCCCCAACCTGCATTTTAAGAAAGATTGATGAGATGATAAAAATCATGTTTGTCTGCCACGGCAACATCTGTCGCAGTCCGATGGCAGAGTTTATTTTCAAAGACCTTGCCAAAAAGCAAGGCGTGGCGGATCGCTTTTTAGTTGCTTCTTCTGCCACAAGCACGGAAGAAATTTGGAAAGGAATCGGCAATCCGGTCTATCCTCCGGCGAAAGCCGAGCTTGAAAGGCATGGACTGTCTTGCGACGGCAAGCGCGCGGTGCAACTGCAAAAGAGCGACTATGACAAATACGATCTGTTCATAGGCATGGACAGCGCAAACATCCGCAATATGCTCCGCATTTTCGGCGGCGATCCGGCGGGAAAGGTGCATAAACTGATGGATTACACCACCCGCGGCGGCGATGTAGCAGATCCGTGGTATTCCGAGCGCTTTGATGTGGCGTATCGGGATATTTATGAGGGCTGCACGGCACTTCTTGATGCCATTCTGAAACAGGACAAGCAATGAAATGAGGCGATTTTTGTGACCGAAGTAGTAGCGGCTCTCATTTGGGAGGGCGAAAAGTTTATGATCTGTCAGCGCCCGGCGCATAAGGCAAGAGGACTTCTTTGGGAGTTTGTCGGCGGCAAGGTAGAATCCGGCGAAACCAAAGAACAGGCGCTCATTCGGGAATGCAAAGAGGAGCTTGCCGTCACTCTCTCTGTCGGCGATGTGTTTATGGATGTTGTCCACGAATATCCGGACATCACTGTGCATTTGACGCTGTTCAATGCCACCATTGCCGAAGGCATTCCGCAGAAGCTGGAGCATAACGACATCCGGTGGATTACGCCGAGCGAAATTCCGAACTATGCCTTCTGCCCGGCGGATAAAGAAATACTTGCAAAAATTTGTGAGGTATACAAGTGAAAAACTATGAAACTGAAGCTAATGCGAGCAATACCGATGCATACCGCGAACACGAACAGAAAACAAAGAATTATATAAAAGAGAAGTGGGCGGAAGTAAATGAAAAGTTAATGACGATGTTTGCCGAGTTCGCAACTTGCAAGCAGAGCGGAGCATATGCATATTCTAATGAAGCCAGGCACTTATCGCCAAGCTCCAGACATACATTACAGCCAACTACTATACTTGCACATTTGAGATACTTGCAGGACTTGGCAAGATGTATGTTGCCGACGAATGATTCAAGAAGAATATTGACGAGTACGGAGAAGGAACTGCTTTATTTGTTTCTAAAGTGATTGCCGTTTTTGTCATAAAAGAGATATGACCAAGGAGATCATTCTTGATTTTGTATTTAATGAGATCTCTGAGAACACATTACCAACAGGAGGAAGAAAGCAATGGTGCCGTTTATCAAATCGGAAGCGACAAAAGTCGCACTGCAGACCCTGGAAAATCAGATACAATCGATGTCACAAAGAGGCGCTACTTCTCTATCTGTATATCTGGAAAACTTTTGTGCTAAGCTTTTGGAAATATATTATGGGTATGGTTTTATCAATCTGAATTACGAGAAGAAAAACATTAAGGGAATTGATCTATATAATTCTGAAAAAAATCATGCAATACAGATAACGAGTGAAAGAAACAATTCACAAAAAGTAATAAAATCTATTCAGGGTACAGGCAAATATGCCATAGTATCGGTTTTCTTTTTTGATCACAATAAGACCAATACAATATGTAAGCATCTTACAGATAACGGACATTGGCAATCAAATTTGCAAGTGATTTCCTTAGCCAATATCTTCGACGATATTGAACAAAACGCTGAAAAAGTGGAGTTATATCACGCACTGTGCCAAATATGGATAACTGATGATATTCTAACCCGTGAAGATTTGGTGGCAATACTAAATACTGAAGCCTCTAAGAAAATCATTGCAAATATAACATCGAAAAAATATATTCCCGAGATATACATTCCCGAAACAGATTTAAAGAAGTCCTGTCGATTATTTGCATGTCCTAAACTCGCAGAAAAGCTATTGTTTTTTACTTCCCCTATGTTTTATCAAGGTAGTAAATATGATAATCTACAAGATGTGATTGCAGTTACGGCTGAGGGAAGAAAAATTGAGTTTACAGAAGATTGTAGTATACATGATCTTGTCGACATTGATGATCCTACAGCTGAACAGGTAAAGCTGCTATTAACGAAATTGAAATCCTATGAGGCATATACTGCGATTTCTCATAGTACAGGCACATATACTTATAAAAATGGCACAGAAGTCCTGTACGATGCACAGCACTCCAAGTTGGAAAGTAGCGTAAGATTTGAGATAAGTGGATTATTAAAGGATTTCGAAACATCACAAAAAAGATACTATATTGTGGTTAAGGATGCCGGGCAAGGAAAAACAACATTTTTATGTGACTTTTGTGATACGGTATTGTTCAAACGCAACATTCCAACAATATTCATCAATGTAAATCAGATTACAGATTCTTTATTAGCATATTTCGAGAGAATTGTTTCTGACTTGATAAAAAAGGATTATTTATCTTCCATTGAACTGCTAAAACAATACTTGTCTATTGTTGACCGACAACTGATTGTTGTGATAGACGGTCTCAACGAAAGCACCAAAGGTGTAGCATTCAAAAACGAAGTCTTAGAGTTTATTAGACACATTGACAATCTTGGTTTCGTAAAAATGATAGCTACAACGCGACATGCTGCCTATGATCTCTACTATAAATCATTCAAAAACGAGTCATTTGGAAGCAAAATTGTTGTTGATATAGAGCGTGTTTATGGAATGGGAGAACGAAAAAGCGCTTCGTTCAAATACAAAATATTAAAAAAGTATCGTGAACATTTCAAAGTAGGATGCTATATATCAAAAATGGCACAGAAAAAACTCTCCAATGATACGTTGCTTTTGAGAATTTTCTGTGAGGTTTTCGAGGGTGATTCTACTGCAGTAGTGAATGATATTTTCTTGTATAAACTTTTCAAGGCATACATAGAAAAAAGATCCTCTCAGCTTCTTGCTTTGGGGAAAATCAAACGGATAGACGATCTTATGTCGTTACTCGAAAAAATCGCCAAGCAAATGTTGTCAACGGACAATTTGGACAATTTTAGTGCAAGAGGTTTTTCTCCTGACGAAAAAGACCTTTTGGATACGGTTGTCGAAGAAGATATCTTGATTAAAAGTGTTGAGAACAAGGAGAATCCATTCTTCAATCACACTTTATATTCCTTCACTTACGACGAGTTTAGAGATTTCTTACTTGCCATGGTTTTGCTCGGAGAAACAGATGATATCTTTGCGAGAAAAGCAAGTGAATTGAGTACAAATTACTCAAGATATGATGGTTTGCTAAAATATCTGTTTCTGTTTTGCAAAAATACTGAAAGTTCGAAGTTGTCTGCACTTGAAAGTACTGATAATTATAATAGACTCTATTCAGCTAACATCTTTTCCGTTGATGATAGCGTGTTGTTAGACGAGGATGTTAGGGTAATTACTCGCGCATTAGAAACAAATCAAGAAGCTTTGTATTATGAAATTTGTAAACGCTTGAATTTAACAGAGTACAAAAATCTTTCTGTGTGCAGTATTGTACAACATTACATTAAAAACCATTTAAACTCCCCTGTGGAATGGGCAAATATCTTTGTAAAACAAGATAGATATTCAAATGTACAACATGGAGTTTTAGTAAGTATACTTGACGAAAAATTTGATAGTACATATCTCGATGAAATTAAAGGCATTTTGCTTCTTCTTTCGACCTTCACATATATGCCTTGTGAAAATGAAAAGGTATATTTAAGATGGCTAAAATCTACATATTCTGATATGGTTTCGAGTGCATTGGCAGAAATAAGAAGCGAGTGGCCCTTGTTATGCGAGGGCGTCGAAAGATTAGAATACGAGGTGAATGAAGAATGCGAATAATAGCTTTTGCAGACGGAAGCTTTCACAAAAAGCTTTATATTTGGCGCCCACACGAAACATCTCATCAAAGAACCAAACTATATGAAGCATTCAAGGCAACAGTTGGTTCTGAATATTTTTCTATTGCACAAAGAATTGAACGAGTTATATGTGACTTTGGAGAAAATCTATCTTTGAAATATGAACAGTTTTTTGCTGAAGAATACAGCTCCTTAAATGCTTATTTGGAAGCCGAAGAAGAACTCGACGAAGAAGAAATTGAAGCAATATTAAATGCCGAGATGGAATATGAAGCGCTTTGGAAAGTAGATGTAACAATTTGTGAAGGATACGGATTTGCTAATATGTTTGATGAGCATATATGGGAAGAAGATTATTTAATACCAAGGTTAAACAAAATATTGGAGAATTAAAATTATGAAAATAAGCAACGGTTTTGTAACTAATAGTTCCTCAACTTCATATGTGCTTTCTTGTAAAAACGGTCTTACAAAAGACTCTTTTATGGCAGCCTTTGGTGTGTGTGAAGAATCGCTTTTATACGACATATACGAAAAACTTTATTACACATTACAACAAACATTGAAACCTATCCCCAAGAACGAAGAGATTGATTCTTTTTTGGAGAGCATACAAATAAAAGACGCATCCGACAAAGAGGAAATTAAAAAAAGATATTTAGATGGTGAAACTGTTTTCTATGGGGAACTAAGTGATAGTGGCGATTATGGAGGTATGATAGAAGCTTTTTATTCGCACGAGAGTTTGGTTGTAATAGGAGATGACATTTATCTCAACCTGAGGAATAGTGTTTACTAATGAAAATAAGATTTTTGAAGGGTGATAACTATATTCACTTGTTTAATTTTTCTAACGGACAAGCATTAATGTTAGAAAATGATGCGTTTGTATATAGAAAAGAAGGCCCCTTGTTGTTGGATGTTTCTATCACGAATCGTTGCGAACGTCAATGTAATTTTTGTTATCGAAAATCTCAAAGTCACGGCTACGATATGCCTATAGAAGATTATTCCTTTCTTCTTTCTCAGGCGAAACAATGCGGAGTACAGCAAATTGCAATCGGCGGTGGAGAACCCACACTCCATCCCAACTTTATTGATATTCTTGAGCAAACTGTAGAAAGCGGTTTAATACCCAATTATTCAACTAACGCAGATTATCTTACAGATGAAGTATTAATTGCAACTAAAAAGTATTGTGGCGCTATGGCTGTTAGTATTTATGATAATATCGAGAATTATCAAGCCACGATCGAAAGAATTTCAAATTTTGGAATAGTTGTGAATTTGCATATGATTTTGAGAAGCGATTTGATATCTCGATATACGGCTTTTTTGAGAAATCCGCCTGATTGGTTGAACAAAGTTAATGCTATAATATTCTTAAATTATAAACCGGCAGATGGAAAAATCGAATTGTGCTTAAACAAAACGCCAAATGATATCTTGACAGAATTTTTTGACTCTGTTGCAAATTTCGAAATGTGTGGTGTAGGATTCGATACTTGTTCTGTTTCCTTCGTTAGCAATTATTTGGAAGTGGATTCGTCTTTGTATGATTACTGTGAAGCGGCAAGAAAATCAGCGTACATCAATGAAAGACTTATTGTATATCCTTGCTCGTTCTACACTGCGCAAGGAACAAACTTGAAAGAAAAAACTTTACGTGATATTTGGAGTTCATCGCCTTCTTTTGAATCTCATCGAGCTAATGCAGTAAGTACTTGCAATAGGTGTAAACATTTTATTAAATGCCATTATGGGTGTATAATCTACGATATTAATAATTGCGGTCAATGTAAAAATGAAACTTTTTCTACTAAATAAGTCTTAAATGTAGCTGCACAAAGAAATTAAATTGCTTGATATTAAGTGTGTTGCTGTTATTTGTTAGGAGATATAATATGGTAAAAGAACTGATGCACGATCCGATTTTCCTCGCCGGGAAGTCGGAGATTGCGACGAAAGAAGATTTACCTGTCGCGCAAAACCTGCTCGACACGCTGATGGCGCACAAGGAGACCTGTGTCGGTATGGCGGCGAATATGATCGGCGTGAAAAAACGAATCATCGCGTTTCTTGATGAGAGCGGACGAGCTCCGGTATACACCGTGATGCTCAATCCCGAAATCATCAAAAAGGATGATGCGTATGACACCGAAGAAGGCTGTCTGTCGCTTCTCGGAGGTCCCCGCCAGTGCAAACGGTATAAAACCATCAAGGTGCCGTATCAGACTGCCACAATGCAGACAAGGTTGAAAACCTATACCGGCTGGACGGCGCAGATCATTCAGCACGAGGTGGATCATTGTAACGGGGTTTTGATATAGTCTGAAATACGATTGATACTTAATTGCTAACTTTCCCGTTTTCGCTGGACTTCTCGCCGCCTTTGTGGTATTGTGTGTGCTTACAAAGGAGGTGCGCACAATGGCACGGATTACGGCAAAAAAATATATTGCGGCAAGGCAAATGAAAAAGAACGGAGACTGTATTCCCGGGAACAAACCCGGAGGTGCAGTCTCCGTTTGTGTTACCGGCGAAGGGGTGAAAAGCAATGAATAGAAACTGCAGTCCTTCCGCCATCAGCAGGCGCATTGCCGACTTGCGCCGCGAAGTCGGGCTTACACAAGGAGAGCTGGCGGAAAAATCGGACATTTCGGTGGTGCATCTCTCCAACATTGAACTCGGCAAGAAAACGCCGGGACTGTCTACACTTATCCGCATTGCAGAAGCGCTCGATGTGGCAACTGACTGGATTCTTCGGGCAAATACACCCGGCACATACGCCGTGGCGAACGAGAAAATCGGAGAGTTGCTTGCCGACTGCACGAATGACGAAATGTTAAGCATTCTTCGCATTCTCGAAGAAGTCAAAAAAGCCGTGCGGCATAGCTGAATAAGGAAAGGCGCGAGCGGGACTGTCAGCCCCGCTTTCGCTTTTGAATGCAAAAGAAGGGTAATTACAAGCAAACATATAAATCGCGCGTGCGACC
>OBLG01001501.1_pt1 | contig 17583 bp, 10 predicted proteins | sample 1517451 | NCBI WGS metagenome assembly OBLG01 (sample SAMN04571694, study PRJEB22368) | human gut metagenome | biome: human gut; material: stool | host: Homo sapiens | place: Luxembourg | collected 2012-06-29
GCGGTTCTGATAGCTATCACGCTGTGCGGCTCGCTTTGGGGAATCACAGGCATGGTCATCGGAGTGCCGCTGTTTGCTGTCATGCTGGAAACGGTGCGTCGCCTGCTGGAAATGCGTCTGCGTGCCAAGGGCGCACCGACAGAGACCACGGAATACTACGCAACCAATACATTGGCTGATCCGGAAGGGGATATGTATGACAGCCGCTCCGGTTTGCGATACCGGTATGAGCACAGCAAGCTGAAACCCCGGGTGGACGCTCTGCGGGAAAAGTTGCGCAGCAGGATCCGTCCGAAAGCCGCCCCGCCTCCGAAGGGCGGCGCTGCGGCAGAGGACGGAAAGCCGGCGGATAATGACAAACTGCCGAAAAACAGTGAAAAGCGATAAGGCAATCCACGCCATGCGGATGTACGCTTTGATTGTGCCACGTCCGCATGGCGGAAAGCATATATGTCTACGAAATAAGGAGATGTTTTTATGAACGAACAGAAAAACGAAAGCACGCTGGCGAAGAAGGGCGGCATCTCGGTCGAGACGGCGCATATCTTCCCGGTCATCAAGAAGTGGCTGTACTCGGAGAAGGATATCTTTTTGCGGGAGCTGGTGTCCAATGCCGCCGACGCCGTAACCAAGCACAAACGCCTATGCTCGCTGGGGCAGGCGGAAAGCGACGGCACGGCTTACCGCATTGATGTCCGACTGGACGCTTCCGCCAAAACGCTCACAGTGTCGGATAACGGCATTGGCATGACCGAGGAGGAGCTTCTCAAATATCTCGGGAGCATCGCGCTGTCCGGCGCCATGGAGTTTATTCAGAAGTACGAAGGTGACCAGAAGGAAGGCAACACGACCGGTATCATCGGACATTTCGGGCTCGGTTTTTATTCTGCTTTTATGGTGGCGGATGACATTGAGGTTGTCACCAAGTCGTGGAGCGGGACCCCTGCCGTGCGTTGGCTTTGCCATGCGGACGGTAGCTACGAACTGTTCCCGGCAGAGCGTGAAACGCACGGCACCGATGTGATTCTGCACATTGCCGCGGATGAGGAAGAGTTCCTGAACGCGCAGAAGCTCCGGGATATGCTGGAGAAATACTGCTCCTTCATGCCGACCGAGATATACTTCACGGACGAGGACGCAGAGGCGGACAAGGAGGAAAAATCCGAAAACAGCGAGAGCCGCGAGGACGGATCGGCAGACGCGAAGACGGCGAAGAAGCCGATCAATGATACCCACCCGCTCTGGCAGAAGTCGCCCTCCGAGTGTACACCGGATGACTACAAGGCTTTCTATCGCAAGGTGTTCCACGACTACCGCGACCCGTTGTTCTGGATCCACATCAATGCGGACTATCCGCTCAACTTCAAAGGAATCCTGTACTTCCCGCGGCTGGACAATGAGTATGAGTCCATTGAGGGGCAGGTCAAGCTGTATTACAATCAGGTATTCGTGGCGGACAACATCAAGGAAGTCATCCCGGAATATCTGCTTATGCTCAAGGGCGTGCTGGATTGCCCCGAACTGCCGCTGAACGTATCCCGGAGTTATCTGCAGAACAACACCTATGTCTCCAAGGTGTCGGCGCACATTGTAAAAAAAGTTTGCGACAAGCTGAATTCGCTGTGCAATACAGACCGGGAGAATTACGAATCGGTTTGGGACAGCATCAAGACCTTTGTTGAGTACGCCTGTATGCGCGACCGCAAGTTCTACGACCGCGCGAAGGATGCCATTCTGCTGACACTGACCGACGGCAGCCACGTCACGGTGGAACAGTATGCCGAGAAGGCAAAAGCAGACGGTCACGTAGCCCCTGCCGAGGAGGGCAAGGATCCGGTCGTGACGGTGTACTATACTACCGATCGTGAACTGCAGGCGCAGTATATTGCACTGTTTGAGGCGCAGGGCATCCAGATCGCCGTACTGGATAAGCTGATAGACACCCAGTTCGTGCAGATGCTGGAAAGCTATGATGCAACAGTGAAATTCCAGCGGATAGACGCAGATCCTGCGGCGGCACTCAAGGCTGACGGTGATGTAACCGAGAATCAGACGCTGGTTGAACTGTTCCGCAAGGCAAGCGGCAACGACAAGCTGGAGGTCAGATTTGAAGCGCTCAAGGATGCATCCCTGCCTGCCATGCTGACCGTTTCCGAACAGTCCCGCCGCATGGAAGAAATGATGAAGCTGTACGCCATGCAGACCGGCGGAAAGGAGCAGGCGCCCCTGTTCCCGTTGGAGTATACGCTGTTGCTCAACACTGCCTCGCCGCTGATTTCCAAGCTGACCGCGCTGGTCGCAGAGGGTGCTCCGGAGGACGCTTCCGGCAAGGCTGAACTGATAGCGGAACAGATCTGGCGGTTGTCGGTGCTGGCGCAACGCAAATTTACGGCAGACGAACTGAAGAATTTCCTTGCCGGCAGCTTTGATATTCTGACAAAGCTGTAATTCTGCCGAGGAGGTGACGCCGTGAGCTTTTTACCGACTGATATCCCCGATCTCCGGGGATATGACAGCGGCGTCGTGCTGTCCAATCTCTCGCGCCTGCGGACGCGGGAGGAGCGGCTGGGCGAGCAGATTCTCGCCCAGCTGTGGGAGTTGGCAGGTGCTGTTATGCAGGATGCGGCGGACGACCCGGATACTCTGACCAGCATCCTGCTGGCGTTGCAGTCCGACAGGGAAGAGCCTCGGGCTATACCGGGGCAGGACGTGCTGCCGGAGTATCGGACTTTGCTTGACAGGCTCCGCGCCCGTGACGGTCTCTATGCCCGCCTGGTACTGTACCGCTATCTGGACGTGCGGAATCCGGCGGGATGTTGCACCGTCCTGCCCCTGCGGGATGTGCCGCCCACGGTACGCGGACGGGTTGCCTATATGACCGGTTCACTGGCAGACAAGGCGTTCCTGCGCTTTTCCGAATGGCTGCCGGGCTGTCGCGCCGCAGATGCCCGCAGTTTCGTGGATGCCTGCGAAGAAGTTTACAACGGACTCTGTCAGTTCTGCATTCTGCCGCTGGAAAGTGCCGAGGAGGGACGGCTGGCAGCCTTTTCCCGGCTGATCGTGCGGTATGGGTTGCAGACCATTGCGGTTTGCGATGTGACGCAGCGTGGTGTAAACGGATTTCGGCGCACTCGCTTTGCACTCCTGTGCGCCGGGGACGGGGAGCCGGTCTTTCGTTGCTGTCCGCACGCTGTATCGCCGCGGTATTTTGAGTTGGTTCACATTGCCCGCACGGCGCCGTCCGTTACGGATGTGCTGGCGGTTGCCGATTTTTGCGGGATGTGCCTTGTCCGTGCCGACACGCTTTCCGCAGCGGATGCCGCCACCATTTCCCGTGGGCGGGAGGATGACGGGGACGAACAATCGATGCCGGACGGCGGTCTGCCGGTCAGTCTGCTGTTTGACACCCGCCCCGATTCCGACCACGCCGGGCATGAGACGGATCTGTCTGTTTTCCTTCGCTGGCTGATGCTGGAAGCAGGCGACGATCTCGTAACCGGATGCTACGACTGATAACAGTAACAGCACAAACAACGCAAAAGCGAAAGGAATTAAAAACTGTATGGAACACTTTAACTACAAGCCTACCGGCGTCTGTTCGCGCAATATTGAAATTGAACTGGACGGAAATAGGATCGAAAAAGTTGCCTTTACCGGAGGCTGTTCCGGCAATACGCAGGGTATCGCCGCCCTGATTGTCGGAATGGACATCGACGACGCCATCGCTCGCCTGTCCGGAATTCGGTGCGGTCTCAAACAGACCTCCTGCCCTGATCAGCTGGCGCGGGCGCTCCTGCACATCAAGTCCGAACGGGAAGCAGGGTAAAGGAAAAAACAGCAGGGGATCTGCGCGTGGTATGATATACGATGTGTGATGCGGAAAACACACGATTGTTGCGGAGGATAGTCCTTCAATGAGAAAGCGAATGGATACAAAAGAACCAAGCAAGCTGAGGGGTGGGTTGCGCATTCTGAGCCCGGATATGCCGTGGCTGTATGTGCTGTCCGCACTTGTCATGACGCTACTGGTAGAGGGGTTGGCACGTCGGACGCCAATCGGCGGTTTTCGGTTTCTTGCCAGGAATCCGATCGGCTTTTGGGTCAACGTGGGCATCATACTACTCACCATGTTGCTTGCCATGCTCTGCCCAAGGCGAATACCGGTGCTTAGTCTTGTCGGATTTATCTGGTTTGTGCTGGGTATGACCGAATGCATTCTGCTATCCTCCCGCGTCACGCCACTGACTGCAGTAGACTTTACGGTCTTTTTCAGCGTGATTACCATCATGCACAACTACCTCACAATCCCGCAGATCATTCTGATCGTGGCAGGTCTCGCGCTTTGCATCGGCGGTCTTGTTTTCCTGTTTATTCGCGCGCACAGGCGCCGCGTTTACTGGAGACGTGCGCTGATGACCATTGGCGGATCGGCGCTGGTGCTGATGCTCCTGTTGGTCAGCGGCTTCGCCGGCGGTCGGATATCCGCCGATTTCTCTAACCTTTCCGATGCGTATAACGACTATGGGTTCGGCTACTGTTTTCTTCTGAGCATCGTGGATCGGGGGGTGGACAAGCCGGACGATTACAGCAGGGAAGCGGTGCAGGATATTTTGGATACGATCCCCGCCGGAACCGACAGCGGCGCAGCAGGGAACACAAAGCCCAATGTCATCTTCGTGCAGTTGGAATCCTTCTTTGACGTGAATACGCTGGCAGGTGTTACATATTCCGAAGAGCCTTTGCCGAATCTGAAGCGGTTGGCGGCGATGTATCCGTCCGGTCAGTTTGAAGTGCCTGTCATTGGTGCCGGCACGGTCAATTCCGAGTTTGAAGTGCTTACCGGAATGCGGGTCAAGGATTTCGGAGCGGCGGAGTACCCGTACAAGTCCATTCTGTCTGAAAAGACTTGCGAGACCATTGCCTACGACCTGCTCGCAAGCGGCTATCGCACGCATGCTATACACAATCATCAAGGATCCTTCTATGCGCGGAATGAGGTATACACCCATCTGGGATTTCAGGATTACACATCAATTGAGTATTTCCGACATCCGGAATATAACAAACTCGAATGGGCGAAGGACTCCATTCTGACAGACGAAATTCTCAGCCTGATAACGGCTACGGAGGAGCGTGACTTCGTGTTCGCCGTGTCGGTGCAGGCACACGGAAAGTATCCGACCGATTATGTTCCGGTTGACGGAGACATATATGTCACCGGCGGCGTTGATGACCCACTGAGTCTCTCCAAGCTGAACTACTATGTGAGCCAGCTACATGAAGTGGATGCCTTTGTGGGAGCGCTGTACCGGGCAGTCATGGATTTGGATGAGGAGACCGTTCTGGTGTTTTATGGGGATCATCTGCCGAGTCTTGCCAAGGATGCCGCGCTGACTCTGACTACGTCGGATTACGAAACGCCGTACCTGATTATCGCCAACTACGAATTGGATATGACCGCAGTCTCCAACGGACAGAGCCTGTATGCTTACCAACTGTTTCCACTGGTTATGGAACTTATTGGAAACCGAGAGGGCATCATCAACCGGTTTCACACAGCCAGGAAAGATACGGACGGATACCTTGCCGATCTCGAAACGTTGGAGTATGATATCCTGTACGGCAAACGGTACGCGCTGGATGGCGGCTCATATCCGGTCATGGCAGACATGACCATGGGAACGCGCCCGGTGCGCATTACAGAGGTCACGTCGGACGGAAACTTTATCCGCGTAACGGGCGAAAACTTCACGCGCTACAGCGTTGTAACCGTAGGCGGCAGTGAGAAGAAAACGCAGTATGTGGACGAGCATACGCTGATCGTTGAAAAGGACCTGCTGAGTGGGTTGGGGCTGTCCCGCACGATCACGGTTCGTCAAGTCACGACCAACGGAAAAACACTTTCGGAATCTCCGCCGTTCCTGTTTGCTCCAACCGGTTCGGAAACAGCAACGAAAGGCGGAAGCGCCTCTGCGCCGTGAACGCGCTGCGCGCGTTTTTACAGCGGTTCTGATAGCTATCACGCTGTGCGGCTCGCTTTGGGGAATCACAGGCATGGTCATCGGAGTGCCGCTGTTTGCTGTCATGCTGGAAACGGTGCGTCGCCTGCTGGAAATGCGTCTGCGTGCCAAGGGCGCACCGACAGAGACCACGGAATACTACGCAACCAATACATTGGCTGATCCGGAAGGGGATATGTATGACAGCCGCTCCGGTTTGCGATACCGGTATGAGCACAGCAAGCTGAAACCCCGGGTGGACGCTCTGCGGGAAAAGTTGCGCAGCAGGATCCGTCCGAAAGCCGCCCCGCCTCCGAAGGGCGGCGCTGCGGCAGAGGACGGAAAGCCGGCGGATAATGACAAACTGCCGAAAAACAGTGAAAAGCGATAAGGCAATCCACGCCATGCGGATGTACGCTTTGATTGTGCCACGTCCGCATGGCGGAAAGCATATATGTCTACGAAATAAGGAGATGTTTTTATGAACGAACAGAAAAACGAAAGCACGCTGGCGAAGAAGGGCGGCATCTCGGTCGAGACGGCGCATATCTTCCCGGTCATCAAGAAGTGGCTGTACTCGGAGAAGGATATCTTTTTGCGGGAGCTGGTGTCCAATGCCGCCGACGCCGTAACCAAGCACAAACGCCTATGCTCGCTGGGGCAGGCGGAAAGCGACGGCACGGCTTACCGCATTGATGTCCGACTGGACGCTTCCGCCAAAACGCTCACAGTGTCGGATAACGGCATTGGCATGACCGAGGAGGAGCTTCTCAAATATCTCGGGAGCATCGCGCTGTCCGGCGCCATGGAGTTTATTCAGAAGTACGAAGGTGACCAGAAGGAAGGCAACACGACCGGTATCATCGGACATTTCGGGCTCGGTTTTTATTCTGCTTTTATGGTGGCGGATGACATTGAGGTTGTCACCAAGTCGTGGAGCGGGACCCCTGCCGTGCGTTGGCTTTGCCATGCGGACGGTAGCTACGAACTGTTCCCGGCAGAGCGTGAAACGCACGGCACCGATGTGATTCTGCACATTGCCGCGGATGAGGAAGAGTTCCTGAACGCGCAGAAGCTCCGGGATATGCTGGAGAAATACTGCTCCTTCATGCCGACCGAGATATACTTCACGGACGAGGACGCAGAGGCGGACAAGGAGGAAAAATCCGAAAACAGCGAGAGCCGCGAGGACGGATCGGCAGACGCGAAGACGGCGAAGAAGCCGATCAATGATACCCACCCGCTCTGGCAGAAGTCGCCCTCCGAGTGTACACCGGATGACTACAAGGCTTTCTATCGCAAGGTGTTCCACGACTACCGCGACCCGTTGTTCTGGATCCACATCAATGCGGACTATCCGCTCAACTTCAAAGGAATCCTGTACTTCCCGCGGCTGGACAATGAGTATGAGTCCATTGAGGGGCAGGTCAAGCTGTATTACAATCAGGTATTCGTGGCGGACAACATCAAGGAAGTCATCCCGGAATATCTGCTTATGCTCAAGGGCGTGCTGGATTGCCCCGAACTGCCGCTGAACGTATCCCGGAGTTATCTGCAGAACAACACCTATGTCTCCAAGGTGTCGGCGCACATTGTAAAAAAAGTTTGCGACAAGCTGAATTCGCTGTGCAATACAGACCGGGAGAATTACGAATCGGTTTGGGACAGCATCAAGACCTTTGTTGAGTACGCCTGTATGCGCGACCGCAAGTTCTACGACCGCGCGAAGGATGCCATTCTGCTGACACTGACCGACGGCAGCCACGTCACGGTGGAACAGTATGCCGAGAAGGCAAAAGCAGACGGTCACGTAGCCCCTGCCGAGGAGGGCAAGGATCCGGTCGTGACGGTGTACTATACTACCGATCGTGAACTGCAGGCGCAGTATATTGCACTGTTTGAGGCGCAGGGCATCCAGATCGCCGTACTGGATAAGCTGATAGACACCCAGTTCGTGCAGATGCTGGAAAGCTATGATGCAACAGTGAAATTCCAGCGGATAGACGCAGATCCTGCGGCGGCACTCAAGGCTGACGGTGATGTAACCGAGAATCAGACGCTGGTTGAACTGTTCCGCAAGGCAAGCGGCAACGACAAGCTGGAGGTCAGATTTGAAGCGCTCAAGGATGCATCCCTGCCTGCCATGCTGACCGTTTCCGAACAGTCCCGCCGCATGGAAGAAATGATGAAGCTGTACGCCATGCAGACCGGCGGAAAGGAGCAGGCGCCCCTGTTCCCGTTGGAGTATACGCTGTTGCTCAACACTGCCTCGCCGCTGATTTCCAAGCTGACCGCGCTGGTCGCAGAGGGTGCTCCGGAGGACGCTTCCGGCAAGGCTGAACTGATAGCGGAACAGATCTGGCGGTTGTCGGTGCTGGCGCAACGCAAATTTACGGCAGACGAACTGAAGAATTTCCTTGCCGGCAGCTTTGATATTCTGACAAAGCTGTAATTCTGCCGAGGAGGTGACGCCGTGAGCTTTTTACCGACTGATATCCCCGATCTCCGGGGATATGACAGCGGCGTCGTGCTGTCCAATCTCTCGCGCCTGCGGACGCGGGAGGAGCGGCTGGGCGAGCAGATTCTCGCCCAGCTGTGGGAGTTGGCAGGTGCTGTTATGCAGGATGCGGCGGACGACCCGGATACTCTGACCAGCATCCTGCTGGCGTTGCAGTCCGACAGGGAAGAGCCTCGGGCTATACCGGGGCAGGACGTGCTGCCGGAGTATCGGACTTTGCTTGACAGGCTCCGCGCCCGTGACGGTCTCTATGCCCGCCTGGTACTGTACCGCTATCTGGACGTGCGGAATCCGGCGGGATGTTGCACCGTCCTGCCCCTGCGGGATGTGCCGCCCACGGTACGCGGACGGGTTGCCTATATGACCGGTTCACTGGCAGACAAGGCGTTCCTGCGCTTTTCCGAATGGCTGCCGGGCTGTCGCGCCGCAGATGCCCGCAGTTTCGTGGATGCCTGCGAAGAAGTTTACAACGGACTCTGTCAGTTCTGCATTCTGCCGCTGGAAAGTGCCGAGGAGGGACGGCTGGCAGCCTTTTCCCGGCTGATCGTGCGGTATGGGTTGCAGACCATTGCGGTTTGCGATGTGACGCAGCGTGGTGTAAACGGATTTCGGCGCACTCGCTTTGCACTCCTGTGCGCCGGGGACGGGGAGCCGGTCTTTCGTTGCTGTCCGCACGCTGTATCGCCGCGGTATTTTGAGTTGGTTCACATTGCCCGCACGGCGCCGTCCGTTACGGATGTGCTGGCGGTTGCCGATTTTTGCGGGATGTGCCTTGTCCGTGCCGACACGCTTTCCGCAGCGGATGCCGCCACCATTTCCCGTGGGCGGGAGGATGACGGGGACGAACAATCGATGCCGGACGGCGGTCTGCCGGTCAGTCTGCTGTTTGACACCCGCCCCGATTCCGACCACGCCGGGCATGAGACGGATCTGTCTGTTTTCCTTCGCTGGCTGATGCTGGAAGCAGGCGACGATCTCGTAACCGGATGCTACGACTGATAACAGTAACAGCACAAACAACGCAAAAGCGAAAGGAATTAAAAACTGTATGGAACACTTTAACTACAAGCCTACCGGCGTCTGTTCGCGCAATATTGAAATTGAACTGGACGGAAATAGGATCGAAAAAGTTGCCTTTACCGGAGGCTGTTCCGGCAATACGCAGGGTATCGCCGCCCTGATTGTCGGAATGGACATCGACGACGCCATCGCTCGCCTGTCCGGAATTCGGTGCGGTCTCAAACAGACCTCCTGCCCTGATCAGCTGGCGCGGGCGCTCCTGCACATCAAGTCCGAACGGGAAGCAGGGTAAAGGAAAAAACAGCAGGGGATCTGCGCGTGGTATGATATACGATGTGTGATGCGGAAAACACACGATTGTTGCGGAGGATAGTCCTTCAATGAGAAAGCGAATGGATACAAAAGAACCAAGCAAGCTGAGGGGTGGGTTGCGCATTCTGAGCCCGGATATGCCGTGGCTGTATGTGCTGTCCGCACTTGTCATGACGCTACTGGTAGAGGGGTTGGCACGTCGGACGCCAATCGGCGGTTTTCGGTTTCTTGCCAGGAATCCGATCGGCTTTTGGGTCAACGTGGGCATCATACTACTCACCATGTTGCTTGCCATGCTCTGCCCAAGGCGAATACCGGTGCTTAGTCTTGTCGGATTTATCTGGTTTGTGCTGGGTATGACCGAATGCATTCTGCTATCCTCCCGCGTCACGCCACTGACTGCAGTAGACTTTACGGTCTTTTTCAGCGTGATTACCATCATGCACAACTACCTCACAATCCCGCAGATCATTCTGATCGTGGCAGGTCTCGCGCTTTGCATCGGCGGTCTTGTTTTCCTGTTTATTCGCGCGCACAGGCGCCGCGTTTACTGGAGACGTGCGCTGATGACCATTGGCGGATCGGCGCTGGTGCTGATGCTCCTGTTGGTCAGCGGCTTCGCCGGCGGTCGGATATCCGCCGATTTCTCTAACCTTTCCGATGCGTATAACGACTATGGGTTCGGCTACTGTTTTCTTCTGAGCATCGTGGATCGGGGGGTGGACAAGCCGGACGATTACAGCAGGGAAGCGGTGCAGGATATTTTGGATACGATCCCCGCCGGAACCGACAGCGGCGCAGCAGGGAACACAAAGCCCAATGTCATCTTCGTGCAGTTGGAATCCTTCTTTGACGTGAATACGCTGGCAGGTGTTACATATTCCGAAGAGCCTTTGCCGAATCTGAAGCGGTTGGCGGCGATGTATCCGTCCGGTCAGTTTGAAGTGCCTGTCATTGGTGCCGGCACGGTCAATTCCGAGTTTGAAGTGCTTACCGGAATGCGGGTCAAGGATTTCGGAGCGGCGGAGTACCCGTACAAGTCCATTCTGTCTGAAAAGACTTGCGAGACCATTGCCTACGACCTGCTCGCAAGCGGCTATCGCACGCATGCTATACACAATCATCAAGGATCCTTCTATGCGCGGAATGAGGTATACACCCATCTGGGATTTCAGGATTACACATCAATTGAGTATTTCCGACATCCGGAATATAACAAACTCGAATGGGCGAAGGACTCCATTCTGACAGACGAAATTCTCAGCCTGATAACGGCTACGGAGGAGCGTGACTTCGTGTTCGCCGTGTCGGTGCAGGCACACGGAAAGTATCCGACCGATTATGTTCCGGTTGACGGAGACATATATGTCACCGGCGGCGTTGATGACCCACTGAGTCTCTCCAAGCTGAACTACTATGTGAGCCAGCTACATGAAGTGGATGCCTTTGTGGGAGCGCTGTACCGGGCAGTCATGGATTTGGATGAGGAGACCGTTCTGGTGTTTTATGGGGATCATCTGCCGAGTCTTGCCAAGGATGCCGCGCTGACTCTGACTACGTCGGATTACGAAACGCCGTACCTGATTATCGCCAACTACGAATTGGATATGACCGCAGTCTCCAACGGACAGAGCCTGTATGCTTACCAACTGTTTCCACTGGTTATGGAACTTATTGGAAACCGAGAGGGCATCATCAACCGGTTTCACACAGCCAGGAAAGATACGGACGGATACCTTGCCGATCTCGAAACGTTGGAGTATGATATCCTGTACGGCAAACGGTACGCGCTGGATGGCGGCTCATATCCGGTCATGGCAGACATGACCATGGGAACGCGCCCGGTGCGCATTACAGAGGTCACGTCGGACGGAAACTTTATCCGCGTAACGGGCGAAAACTTCACGCGCTACAGCGTTGTAACCGTAGGCGGCAGTGAGAAGAAAACGCAGTATGTGGACGAGCATACGCTGATCGTTGAAAAGGACCTGCTGAGTGGGTTGGGGCTGTCCCGCACGATCACGGTTCGTCAAGTCACGACCAACGGAAAAACACTTTCGGAATCTCCGCCGTTCCTGTTTGCTCCAACCGGTTCGGAAACAGCAACGAAAGGCGGAAGCGCCTCTGCGCCGTGAACGCGCTGCGCGCGTTTTTACAGAGGGAGTCCCTGAAAAATCCTTGCGTACCATACGCGGGGATTGTACAGGACTCCCTTATTTACACAGCAACCTGAATTTGCCGGTCCTCTGCCATTTGTAGTTCCCATTATGATACAAAATTGTCATTTTGTATCTTTGCACGTATTACAGCATTGACGGTTCCCTCGACACTCACCCATACAGATCCCTCGCCGACTACGCATACAAAATCTGCAAAAAAGCAACCGTTCCCGGTTGCAATTTTCCGTCAACTGTGCTATAATGGGCACGCGTCGCAGTGTTCTGATCTCCTGCGGGCAGCTTTCTCTGAAAAAGCCAAGGAGGATCCCTCTACATGAACGAATTTAACACCTATGAGTTTGTTGTTGCCCAGAAACACGAAGGTAAGGTCCAGCTTTTTCGTATCCTTGCGGTGGTCAGTTACGTTCTGTTTTTCTGTGTCGTTGCTGCCGCATTGATCCTGCTTCATTTTCCCTGGATGGTGGCTGTCCTGCCTATTTTTGAGTGGATTCTGATCTTTTTCACATGGCGTTATCGGTCTGTCGAGTTTGAATATTCTATGACCTCCGGGAACATCACGTTCTCCTATATTTACGGTGGACGTTCCCGCAAAACCGCTTTGGAAACTGCCATCAATCGTTTTCAGGAAATAGCCCCGCTGGACGATGCGGCGCTGTCCAGATTGGAGGCACGCGACATTCAAAAGGAGTACCGTTTTATCTCCTCGGACGATGCACCGGATATTTACTATGCTCTGTTGGAGGAGGATGGCGAGTTGTCGGTCGTCCTGTTTGAGGCGACCCAGAAAGCACTCGGAATTCTGCGCTTCTATAATCCCATGACTGTTGTGACCAAAGTGTCCCGCTGACGGACACGGAAAGGAGATATGCCCCGTGAAGCAAACCTATTCCATCCCTGTACGCCTGTCGGATGAGTTGATGCGCAAGCTACTCTACGTATCCGAGGCGGAGGGACGCACCCCAAACAATCAGTTTACCTTCATGCTCCGCAACAACATCCAATACTTTGAGAAGGTGCACGGCAAAATTTCGCCTGCCACCCTCGCAAAGTACGACCTGACCCCCTACACCGCGCCTGCGGAAACAGAACCCAAACAATCGGAAACGGAGGAACCCAATCAATGACTGACATCCCTTGCCTTGCCCTGCACCCTGCCGTCTGTGCCGTGGAGGACGGATATGAGATCCTTCTGCTTTGCACCTGTCGGGCACTTGCATCTGTCACAATCGGAGAAACGACCTATACGGACAGTAACAACGGCGTTATGCGCACCGATACGTTGGTTCACAAGGTGCGTGTTCCTGCTGCCGCGCTGAATGGTGCCCGTCACTATCGGGTAAATCTCGCGCCGCTTGCCGACCACTGCAACTATTACCCCAAGCCGGAACCAACGCAGACGGCGGAATACGATTTCCGGCCCGTACCGGAGGACGCGGATGAGGTGCGGCTGTATGTACTGGCAGATACGCACGGCGATGCCGTCACGCCTGCCCATGCGGCGCTGGCGCACCCGGACACGCAAGTATTGGTACTGGACGGTGACATCGGAGATTCGGCGGATACGCCGGAAATGATTACCACGTTGCATCGGCTGGCGTCCGAGATCACAAAGGGTGCCTATCCGGTGATATATGCACGCGGAAATCACGATACGCGTGGGCACAACGCCGAGCATTTGACCGATTATGCGCCGACAACCCGGTGCGGAACGACTTACTATTCCTTCCGATTTGGTCCTGTATGGGGGATCGTGCTGGATGCCGGCGAGGACAAGCCTGACGGGTGCATCGAGTACGGAGGTGTGTGCGACTTCCCTGCCTGGCGGCGTGAGCAAAGCGAATATCTGCGCGGGCTCATCCGCAACCGGAAAGAGGAGTATGAGGCACCCGGCGTCAGACATCGCATTGCGATCTGCCATATGCCGTTCCATTACTCCAGATATGCCTTCACGCAAACAACGCCGGACATTTATGCCGAATGGGTCAGTCTTCTCAACGAGATGGGTATTGAAACACTGCTCTGCGGTCACTGCCATTGCATAGACGAGCTCTCACCGGACGTTTTCGCCGGAGCTGAAAAGCCGACCTTTGAGACATTGCTGTGCAGTGCCATGTGTAATCGCCCCGTGCGCGACAATGACGCTTGGATTCCCGGCGAGTACACAGGGACTGCCGTATACTGCCGCCCGGAAGGCATCACGCACAAATTTACCAACCGTGACGGAGAAACCATTCGCATATAAGGAGGGACTGATATGAATACACCCGATGTAAAGCATTTGCCACTGAAGATCATTCACAATCTGGCGCATCCGGCGGATATTCAGCCCGCAGTGTACCGGCAGCAGGTCACGGATACCCTTCGCGATCTGCGGGCGCGAGGCTTTGGCGGCGTGGTAACGAACGTTTCTACCCAGCATAATTATCTGGAATCCGATCGTGAATGGGCGTTGCTTGCCGTTTTGGCAGATGCCTGCACTGCGGAGGGTATGCGCCTGTGGATTTACGATGAGCGCGGCTATCCATCCGGCGGCGCAGGCGGTATGACGCTTCGTGACTATCCGGACGGCGAGGCGAAGGGAGTCGTGTGCATCACGGCACGCGTCATGCCCGGTGAAACGGGATGCATTTCCCTGCCGCGCGGTCACCGTAAGTTTCTTTTTGCCGGTCTGTATGCCTGCTCCGCAGACGGAACGCTCCTGCCGGGGAAAAACGGTCGGTATGAATCTCTCTGCACGGAGACGTTCCGGGATTCAATCGGTGACGTGGCTGTATGCAATACCGGTACGTCCCCTGCCCTGCTCTGCGCTTTTGCCGAAAAACGGTTATATGAGGGTACCCACTGCGTCCATAACGTGTTTGAGGCACGGCGCTATATCGACGTGACCGATCCGGATGCGGTACGGGCATTCATTGACAACACCTATGAGCGTTACGCGGCTGCCCTTCCGACGCATATGCAGGCAGGTGACAAAACGCCGGGGCAGGTCGAGGCATTCTTTACGGACGAGCCGTCTTTCATGAGCTGCTATATCAACGAGGGGCTGAATCCACCCACGGTACACGATCCCTACGACGACCTGATGCCGCTCTATCCTGTTCTTTCTTGGGGATGCAATGTCGAGAATCAGTTCACCTCGCGCTACGGATACGACCTGCGGGAGGAACTTGCCGCGTTGTTCTTCGGCTCCGGGAAACACGCAGAGCGCGTGCGTTTCGACTTCTGGCGACTGATGTCCGACCTCTACGAGCAGAGCTTTTTTGCGCAGATTTCGGATTGGTGTGCCCGACACAACGTGGACTTTTCCGGTCATATCCTGCTGGAGGACAATATCCGCTACCACACGGTGTTTGAAGGAAATTACTTCCGCCTCCTGCGCCATATGCACACACCGGGAATCGATATGCTGCAATCCCTGCCACCGGTCGTGCGGCAGTTCGCCATTACACCTAAGCTGGTATCCTCTGTTGCCCATGCCTACCGCCGTCCGCACGTCATGAGCGAGGTCTCGGCGCACGCACAGGGCGGCAAGGTCACGCATGACCAGATGTACGGCTCGCTTTGCGCGCAGTACGCGATGGGCGTGGACACCTTCACCTACTATTACGGAACAGATTTCATGCAAACGGACACCTATGCGCAATACAACAGCGCGCTGGGGCGTATCGATGAAACTATGACCGGAACACCTGCACCCGAGGTGTTCGTGTACTACCCCATAGAAACCTTTCAGATGCACCACAAACCGTCCGCAGCGCAGTACGGCAGCTATACGCCGGAAGAATATGCGGCTGAGGCGGAGTTGGGCACGGTTATGGACGGTCTGCTGGACAGGCAGTGCGACTTTGATTTCATCGGGTACGATGTTCTTGCGGCAAGCGAGGTACACGACGGACACCTTGTCACGCCCGCCGGGGTTTCCGCGCAGGCACTCATCCTGCCGCCCATGGACATCACATCAGACATGGCAGCTCTGTTCAGTCGCCTTGCGTCTGCCGGGCTGAATATCCTGACAGTGCCGGATAAAGACGGGCTGTTCAAGCCAGCCCCCGGCGCGCGCATCTGCCCGGATGCCGCGTCTCTGGCGGATGCTTTGAATACCGACGCGCTGGCAGTGCGGACAGAAGTCTCCACCCCAGGTGTTCTGGTGATGACCAGGCAAACTGCGGCAGGACGTGCGGTTCTGGTGTGCAACACGTGTGAGGATGCTGTCACGTTGACGCTCTCGCTTTCCGGGTTCCGGGCGCCGGAGGTATACGACCCAATGGCGGATGCATCCCTTCCGTTTACACCGATATACGAGCAAGGGCGCCATGTACTCCGTCTGTCCCTGCCTGCCTTCCGGACATTTGCCGTGCGGGAAAAAGGAGAAAACCGCTGACGGGGACACTCCCAACACGAATCCTATGCGCAGCAAGAGGGGCAGACCATGGTCTGCCCCTCCTGCTTCTATGTGATTGCTATATACTTTCAATTTTACTTCATTGGCTCTATCAGCCCGTAGGTACCGTCGCGCCGCGTATAAACTACGCAGGTGTCGCCGGTTGTCATATCATTGAACACGAAGAAAGTGTGCCCCAACAGGTTCATCTGCACGATGGCATCCTCCGGCGTCATGGGACAAAACTCAAACTGTTTGATGCGGATAATCAGTCCCGGATCCTCCGCCTCATCGGCGAACTCGGACTCATCCGGCAGGTTTTCGCGCAGACGTTTGGCAAGGCGCGTCTTGTTCTTCCGGATCTGCCGCTCAATATTGTCAATGGTCTTATCCATCGCGCTTCTGAAGTCGTCGGAATCAACCTCACTGCGGAACAGCGTCCCGTCCGCATTGATCGTCACCTCCAAGGTGGACACCCCGCGCTTGCGGCGCAGCGTGACGGTTGCCTCGGGCTCCATGTCATCAGGAAAATACTTATCCAGTTTTCCCAACTTCAATCCGATCATGCTCCGGGTATCGTCATACACATTCAGTTGCCTGCCTACGATGGTAGTCTTCATGGTTTCATCCTCCTCTTTCCGTAGATACATACCTGCGGTTCCGGGGAGCGCTCAGGTTAGGGAACTCTCCCCTGAACCATCTACAGTATAGCATATTCTTGTGAAAAAGTAAAGAGGATTTGGTCAACTTTCTGTGATTTTTCGTGACTTTTTGATGTCACGCCGTGCAACAGACATTCCGAACTTGCCAATGCGCCTGCCAAGCGCGAAGTATTCGCCGTGGGCAAACGCAGCAAGCTCTGCTTTATCAAGGCGCAGACGCCCCGTGCCGTCCAGTACGGATTCATCCACGTCTACAGCCACGATGTCCGCAAGGAACAGATCATGCGTCCCCTGTGGGAGCACATCGGTCACGCGGCACTCCAACGAAAGTGGGCATTCCGCAATGAGCGGGCAGGCGACAGACTGCGCCGGTTCAGGGGTCAGCTGTGCTTTCCGGAATTTATCAACCTTTGCCCCGGTATACATTCCGCACAGGTCTGCTGCCCGGATTAGACGCGTCGGAGTCAGGTTCACGACAAACTCGCCGCTTTCCCGTATCAAATGGTAGGAA
>OBLG01001502.1_pt1 | contig 17580 bp, 12 predicted proteins | sample 1517451 | NCBI WGS metagenome assembly OBLG01 (sample SAMN04571694, study PRJEB22368) | human gut metagenome | biome: human gut; material: stool | host: Homo sapiens | place: Luxembourg | collected 2012-06-29
CCGACACCAGATCGTTGCCGGGGCCGTACAGCATGTTCAGGCCCTTGGTCACCACAGGGTCGCCGTAGCCGATGACGTCCATGATGGGGGCAGTGCCGCCCTTCTGCACGCAGCCGCAGCTCTTATCCTCCAGCGTGGTGATGCCGCCCTGCTTGTTGCCCGGAGACGGGTTATCGTAGACGACCTCGTTGTGGCTGATGAAGTATTCCTTGAAGCCGTTGATCATGTGCTCGGCCTTGACGAAGACATCCTTGTTGATGCAGCGGTCCATCAGGAAGCCCTCGGCACCGAACATCTCGGGCACCTCGGTCAGCACGGTGGAACCGCCGCGCTGACCCATCATGTCGGAGAAGCGGCCGATGGTGGGGTTGGCGGTGATGCCGGACAGGCCGTCGGAACCGCCGCACTTCATGCCCACCACCAGGTCGGACACGGGGATGGGCTCACGGTGGAACTGACCGGCGTAAGCGGCCAGCTCCTTCAGGATGTCACGGGCGGCGGTGAACTCGTCGTCCACATCCTGGCAGGTCAGGAACTTCACGCGGTCATGATCGTACTCGCCCAGTTCCTCCACGAACTGATCGTGCTGCAGGTTCTCGCAGCCCAGATGCAGCACCAGAACAGCGGCGGCATTGGGGTGGCGCACCAGCGCAGCCAGCAGCTTGCGGGTCTGCGCGTGGTCATGGCCGGTCTGGCTGCAGCCGAAGGGATGGGTGAAGGTGTACAGGCCCTCGATGGAGCCGGTGACCAGATCCTGATTGTCGTTGACGATCTTCTTGGCGATGTCGTTGACGCAGCCCACGGTGGGGATGATCCAGATCTCGTTGCGGATGGCGGCGCGGCCGTCTTTGCGGCGGAAGCCCATGAAGGTCTCGGGTTGCACTTTGGGCAGCGGAGCCAGATCGGGGGACGGATTGTAGCTGTACTCCACCTCACCGGAGAGGTTCGTGTGCACATTGTGGGTGTGCATCCAGGTGCCGGGCTCGGCGTCTGCGGTGGCGTGGCCGATGGGGAAGCCGTACTTGATCACGTTCTCACCGTTCTTGATGGGCTTCACGGCCATCTTGTGGCCCTGAGGGATATCCTCCAGAGCAGTCACGGCAAGGCCGTCCACTTCCACCAGCGTGCCCTTGGCAATGGGATGCAGAGCAACGACCACGTTGTCGATGGGGCTGATATGAATTGCCTGCGGCATAGTTGTTCTCCTTATTGACAGTTCAAAGCACAAAAGGGCTGCTGCCCGAAGCAGCAGCCCTTTGTTGTGCGGGTAATATTACAAGCTTACAGGCAGCTCTTGTAAGCGGCCTCGGCACCCTCGGTGCGGATCTTCTCCAGGTCAGCCAGAACTGCAGCCTCAAGGCCCTCGATCTTGGTCAGATCCTGATCCCACATCTGGGTGTTGGTCAGAACGGCGTGCACCAGCTGTGCAGCGGTGTCGTCCTTGTGTGCGTAGTAGAAGTCCAGAGCCCATGCGTCATCCTGGATCTTGTAGGTGTTGCCGGCGGGGCGCTTGCAGATCAGGCCGTCAGCGGTACGCTCCTGAATGTCGCTGGAATAGAAGGCAATGTAGGCTGCCAGAGACATGGTCAGGCACTTGGGCAGCTGCTTCTGCTCCTCGATGTAAGCCAGGAAGGAGGGCATGTTGCGGGCCTTCCACTTGGAGGTGGAGTTCAGGGAGATGCTCATCAGCTCGTGGTTGACGAAGGGGTTGTTGAAGCGGTCCTCAACAGCAGAGGCAAAGTCCTCCAGATCCTTCTTGTCCAGCGGCAGGGTAGGGATGATCTCCTCGTGCAGCATCTTGTTCATGAAGCCGCGGATGGTATCGTTGTGCATGCAGTCACGCACGATGTCGAAACCGGCCAGGTATGCGCCCAGAACGAAACCGGTGTGGGCACCGTTCAGGATGCGGACCTTGCGCTTCTTATAAGGAGTGACATCGGGCACGACCATGACGTTGACGCCGGCCTTCTTGAACGGCAGTTTGTCCTCCAGACCAGCAGGGCCCTCGATGACCCAGACGCCGAAGACTTCGCCGACATCCAGAACGGTGTCGTGGTAGCCGTTGGCTTCTTCCAGAGCAGCCAGTTCCTGAGGATCGCGGATGCGGCCCGGAACGATGCGGTCCACCAGAGTGGAGCAGAAGGTGTTGGCGTTGTTCATCCAGTCGATGAAGGCGGGCTCCAGGTTCCAGTCCTTGGCGTAGTTGTTGCAGCACTTCTTCAGCTCTTTGCCGTTGTTGTCGATCAGCTCGCAGGACAGGATGACCAGACCCTTGTCAGCAGCGCCGTTGAATGCCTTGTAGCGCTCGAACAGCACGCGGGTCAGCTTTGCGGGGAAGCTGTTGGGGGGCACCTGGTCGAACTCGCTGTCGCCCTGGGTGTAGGCGATGCCGGCCTCGGTGGTGTTGGAGACGATGGTCTCCAGATCGGCAGAACGTGCCAGCTCCAGCACTTCGTCCCACTTGTTGTCAACGTAGGGGCACACGCAGTCGGACACGCAGGAGATCACGCGCTTGGCATCGACCTTCTGGCCCTTCTCGCTGCCGCGCAGGTACAGGGTGTACAGGCCCTCCTGCTCGTTGATCCAGTCCGCCATCTGGGGGAAGTTGCCGATGGGCTGCACCAGCTTGACCTTGCCGTTGTAGCCGGCCTTCTCGTTTGCAATATCGTAGAAGTAGTCCACGAAGGCACGCAGGAAGTTGCCCTCGCCGAACTGCATGACCTTGACGGGTGCATCCTTCAGGATGTAGCCGTTATAGCCGGTGCCTTCCAGAACCTTGTAGTTCAAAGTTTCCATCTTGTTGATCTCCTTTATAAACTTGCTTTGCTCACCAGAAGGCCGCTTTGCCTGCCCTCTGTTCCTTATCCCTATTTTATGCTGTTGTATACAAATAAGTCAAGAGCTTTGTGCAATATTTTTAGCCCTAAGGTGACGATTTGGGGCATTTCCAGCGAAAAGCACAATTGTGTGCTAGAAAATTTGTCACTTTTTCAGTTGTATACATGCGCGTTTTCCGCTATACTAAAGGTAAGACAAACCTGCCGGTGCAGGCGGGTGTCCCGTTGTACACAAGGTTTGACGGATTTTTAACAAAACCATCAGAGAAAAGGAGTTATCGACCCATGAAAGCATTTATGGATAAGGACTTCATGCTCCAGTCTCCCACTGCTCAGCATCTGTACCACGACTACGCCGCTGGTATGCCTATCTGCGACTACCACTGCCACATTCCTCCCCGTGAGATCTACGAGAACCGCCGCTTTGACAACATCGCTCAGGTGTGGCTGGGCGGCCGCAACCCGGATGGCAGCTACTTCGGCGACCACTACAAGTGGCGCGTGATGCGTTCCAACGGTGTGCCCGAGGAGTACATCACCGGTGATAAGCCCGACCGCGAGCGCTTCCAGAAGTTTGCAGAGGCTCTGCCCATGGCCATCGGCAACCCGATGTACCACTGGACCAACCTTGAGCTGCACGTTTTCTTCGGCTACGACGGCGTGCTGAACGGCGACACCGCTGAGGAAGTGTGGAACCTGTGCAACGACAAGCTGCAGCACGATCCCAAGCTGACTGTGCGCGGCCTGATCGAGCAGAGCAACGTGGCCTTCATCGGCACCACCGATGACCCCATCGATGACCTGTACTGGCACAAGAAGATCAAGGAGGATCCCACCATCAAGTTCACCGTGGCTCCCTCCTTCCGCCCGGATAAGGCCCTCAACATCAGCAAGCCCGGCTTTGCTGAGTACATGGCTAAGCTGGCTGCCGTTGTGGGCAAGGAAAAGCTGGCCTGCATCGACTGCGTCACCGATGCCCTGACCAAGCGCATCGAGTTCTTCGCCGAGATGGGCTGCCGCGCTTCCGACCACGGTCTGGATTACATCCCCTACCGCGAGGCTTCCAAGGACGAGGTCAACGCCATCTACCAGAAGGTCATGGCCGGTGAGACCTGCACCACCGAGGAAGCAGAGAAGTACCAGACCTACATCCTGATCCATCTGGGCAAGCAGTATCATCGTCTGAACATTGCCATGCAGATCCACTACAACTGCCTGCGCAATGTCAACCGCCGCCAGTATGCAAAGTTCGGCCCCGATACCGGCTTTGATATGATCAATACTGCATCCTGCGGCGGCGAGATCGCTGCTCTGCTGAGCGCTCTGGATGAGACCAACGAGTGCCCCAAGACCATCATCTACAGCCTGAACCCTGCTGACAACGAGCAGATCGGCACCATTCTGGGCTGCTTCCAGAGCACCGAGGTGCCGGGCAAGATCCAGCACGGCTCTGCATGGTGGTTCAACGATCAGAAGATCGGCATGGAGAACCAGATCAAGAGCCTGGCAAATTTGGGCCTGCTGGGCAACTTCGTCGGCATGCTGACCGACAGCCGCAGCTTCCTGAGCTACACCCGTCACGATTACTTCCGCCGCATCCTGTGCAACGTCATCGGCCAGTGGGTCGAGGACGGCGAGTATCCCGATGACGAGAAGGCACTGGAGAAGATCGTCAAGGGCATCTGCTTCGACAATGCAAAGCGTTACTTCGCCCTGTAAGTCTTCCCCGTCTCTTTTATAGGACATGAAAACGCCCCCGGAACGGTTTTCGTTCCGGGGGCGTTTTGCGGTATCGGGGATTGGATCCAGGTTTTACAGGGCAGCCAGCGTCTTTGCGACGTTGTAGCCGAAGGTGACGCAGCGGCTGTGGCTCAGGCAGTTCTCGTTGTGGGGATAGGTGCCGGAGAACATGCTGCCGGACACATTGCCGATGGCGTACAGGCCCTCAATGGGCTGGGCCTCGGTGTTCAGCACTTCGCTCTTGTCGGTGATCTGCAGGCCGCCGGCGGTGCACAGAGCGGAAGCCATCTCCTTGGTGGCATAGAACGGAGCGGTGTCAATTTTGTGCATCATCTTGCCGGGGAAGTGGAAGTCGGTGTCCTCACCGGCGTCGCACATCTCGTTCCAGTGGTTGATGGTCTCGACGAAAGCGTCAGCGGGCACGCCCATCTTCTCGGCCAGTTCTTCCAGCGTGTCAGCCTTCAGGGCGTTATCGCTGGTGGCGGCACCGGCCCAGACTTCCTTGGGGCCGTAGCAGCTGGAGGACGGGGTCCAGATGCTTTCCAGAATGTCCATCACGTTGGCGTCCACGATGTAGTAATCGTAGGCACCCGGCTGCGCCTGAATGGCGTTTGCCAGATGGTTGTAAGCCTCATACTCGGCGGTGAAGCGCACGCCGCGCTTGTTCACGCGCAGGTAGGGCATCAGCTGCTCGGGGTCCAGCATCAGCGGGTGGGGGTACTCGTCCTCCAGTGCGCCGATGGCCTTGGCCATCTCGTGGCCGTCGCCGGTGTTGGTCTTGGTGCCGTTCATCCAGTGGCCCAGAGCCAGGTCGCGGGGGCGGCAGCAGGCGGCCAGCTTTTCGGGGTTGAACTCGTAGCCGCCGGTGGCCAGCACGACGCCCTTGGCGGTCAGGTACTTCACATAGCCGTTCTCACCCTTGACGATGGCACCCACGACCTTCTCACCCTCGGTGATCAGCTGCACAACAGGGGTGTTGAACAGCACTTCGGCACCGGCTGCGGTGATCTTCTCCTGCAGCTTTGCGCTGATCTCGTCGGTGGAGAGCGGGATGTTCATGGAGGTGTTCCAGCTGCGGGAGAGGCTCAGCTCATCGTAAGCAGCGGTGAACTCCGGGAAATCGCCGGCATTGAAGGTGAGAAAGTAGTTCTCCACGGGCACTTCCAGTTCGTCCAGGAACCAGTCCACCGCTTCGTCGCAGGTGTTGATCCACTTCTGGTAGATGGTCTGCTCGCCGCGGTAGGAGCAGTTGACCATGGCATCGTTCAGCCACTGCTTGGTGTCGAACTCCACGCCGAACTTCTTGTGCACGCGGTCGTGGAAGGCACCCATGGTGGCACTGCGCCAGGTGGGAGAAGCGCCCTTCTCCACGGCGACGGTCTTCAGGCCCTGCTCTGCGCAGGCCAGAGCAGCAGCCATACCGGCAGGGCCCTGGCCGCAGACCAGAACGTCCACGTTGACGGTGTCGGTGATCTCACTGTCGGCGATGGGGTCTGCCACGAAGGCAACTTCGCCCTGACCGGCAGCGGCAGCACCGCCCAGGTTCTCCTCGCAGGCGGGGAAGCTGCTCTGCACCTCGGCAGCAGGAGCCTCAGCAGGGGCCTCGGCAGCCACGCCCATGGCCTGCTGGATGCAGTTGGCGGCGGCTTCCTTCACGGCGGTGGAGGTGTAGGTGGCACCGGAAACGCCGTCGATCTCGGCGCTCTGGGCGTCCAGCAGCGCCTTCTGGAAGTCCTCGGCAGAGTTGCGGGCCAGGTCGATGGTCTCATTGGCGGTGTCCACGGTCACATCGGTGATGGCGTTTTCGGTGAAGGTCATGCTGACGGTCACTTCGCCCATACCGGTGGCCTTGGCGGTGTAGGTGCCGGGGGTGTAGACGGCGGCACCGGAAGCGGCGGCGGTGGAGGAGCTTGCGGAGTTATTGCAGGCGGTCAGGGCACCTGCGGTCACGCCGCTCATGGCAGCGGCGGCAGCCAGCTTCAGAAAGCCGGAGCGGGAGATCTTTTCCATAGTGTGGTACTTCCTTTCTTCTTTTCCTGTGTGTGTCCTGCTCTTGCATCGTGTGGGCAAAAGCATTATACTATGTACAGTTTAGCTTTTTGTTAAGATTTTGGCAATCAAATAAAAGTTAGCTTGGTACAAATTTCAGTTGTAGGAGGGGCGCAGCCCATGGAGTATAAGCAGCTTGAGTTCTTTCTGGCTGTCTGCGAGCAGAAAAGCTTCAGCCGTGCAGCCGAGGTGTGCTATGTCAGCCAGCAGGCCATCAGCAAATCGCTGGCCAATCTGGAGCAGGAGCTGGGCGTACAGCTGTTCGTGCGCAATTCCGGCGGCGTGGCCCTTACCGAGGCCGGGCGGCTGTTCGAGCAGCAGGTGCGGCCGCACCTGAACGAGCGGGATGAGATCTTATTACAACTCCACCGCTTCCACGCCCAGCCCCAGCTGCGCATCGGGTATTTCATGGGCCTTCTGCAGGAGCTGCCGCCGCACTTTTTCCCGCAGTTCCAGCGCCTGCACCCGGAACTGAAGCTGCACTACCACAGCTACACGGACAACGAGCGCAGCCGCAGCTACCGCAACTATGACTGCGATCTGGTCATTACGACCTCGCCGCTGACCAGCAGCGATTTTGTCCGGCTGGCCCGGTCGGAAAGCGCCATCGGGGTGATCCTGTCGCGGGAGGATCCGCTGGCGCAGCGGGATGCACTGGCCCTTGCCGACCTGAAAAACATTCCACTCATCACCCTGAACACCGAGAACCAGTCCCAGGCGCGGCTGCTGGAATGCCTGCAGAAATACGGCCTGACCGTGGACAGTGTGCTGGGCGATGCGGACTGGGAGCTGACAGTTGATCTTCTGCGGCAGGGCTTCGTCTCCTTTTATGCGGGCAAGGAGAGCGCCCTGCCCGAAGATATTCTGAAGCGGAAGGTGAAGGACCTGCAGCTCAAATGGGAGTTCTACATCTACGGCAAGCGCGGACGCCGCGTGACCGCCGTGCAGCGGGAGCTCATCAAAGCCATTATGGCGGCAGTTGCCACGGAATAAACGCAAAAAAGCGGCCCCGGTTCAAACGCCGGGGCTGCTTTGCGGCAGCGGGAAAAATTACTTTGCCAGGCTGCTCAGCACGCTCTGGGCAGTGGAGGCGTCGGAATCCAGCAGGGTGGTATAGGCGGCCATGATGTCGCGGATGGCCTGCAGGTTGTCCTTGGTCAGGGTGTAGGCCTTGGTGGAGCCGTCCTTGCCGGTGAAGGTGGCGGTGACGCTCTTGGCGGCGGCCCACTCGGTCAGATACTCGGCATGGTCGTCCATGGCGAAGAATTCAAAATCGAACCAGGATTTGAGGTCGGCGTCATAGCCGCCGTCATACTGGTCGTCGCAGGTGAAATTGTAGGTGCTGTCCTTGGTCTCCACGCGGATGGACTGCAGCTCCATCTTCTGGGTGGAAAAGCAGCTCATGCCCAGCGTGAGGGAGACCGTGGCGTCGTCCTGCGAAAGGAACAGGTAAGGGTACAGCCCGCAGGAAGCGCTGCTCAGGCTTGCGTCCTCGTAGGGGCTGGAGACCTGCCAGCCCCGGGCGTCGCTGTTGTAGACGACGCTCAGTTTGGACAGGGCAGCGCGCAGCTGTGCATCGGAGGCGTTCGTGACCGAGAGCGCTTCCGGCGCGGGCAGCGCGGCGGGGCTGAGGGCCAGTGCAGAGGCACCGCCCGCCAGCAGGGCGGCCGTGCACACACCGGCGAGAAGACGCTTGGACCATGCAGACAGTTTCATAAAAACAGGGCTCCTTTCCAGTTCCATTGCCATGCGGCAGCGGGGTTCTTTGCCCTGAGTATAGCAGGCGGACGCCCACTGCGGCCGGGAACTGCACGAAAGGCCCGCAGAACGACACGAAACGACTTTTTTACACCTGATGGGCTTCCAGCCAGTCGGTCATCTGCTGGGCAATGCCCTTGATGCTGCCGTCCTCGAAGGGCACCTTCAGCCCGGCAGTCTGGAGTAGCTCGGTGTAGCTGGCAAGACCGGCGCGGCGCACCAGCTTCAGATAGCGCTGCCATGCGTCCTTGTGGTCGGTAAGGCTCAGCAGGAAGAACTGCAGGGCCGCCATGGTGGAAAGGCAGTAGTCGATATAATAGAACGGGCATTCATAAATGTGCAGCTGACGCTGCCAGCCTGCACCGCGGCCATAGAAGGGCAGATCGGCAAAGTCGATCCACGGGCGGTACTTCTTTTCCAGTTTGAGCCACTCGGCGTTGCGCTCATCCGGCGTCAAGTCCGGGTTCTGGTACATGATGTGCTGGAACTCGTCCACCTCACACCCGTAGGCCAGGAACACGAAGCTGTCCTCGGCGTGGAGCAGGGCATATTTATCGGTGTCCTTGCCGAACAGCAGGTGGTGCCAGGGTGCGGTGAGGAATTCCATGGCCATGGAATGGATCTCAGCACTCTCCATGCCGGGGCACTCGAGGTCGGCGGGGACCTCCGGGTTGCGCTCGGCCACATAGCCTTCAAAAGCGTGGCCGCACTCGTGGGTCAGCACATCCACATCGCCGGAGGTGTTGTTCCAGTTGGCGAAGATAAAGGGGGCCTTGTAGCTGGGCAGGCTGGTCATATAGCCGCCGGACATCTTGCCGGGGCGGCTCTCCACATCGAACAGCTCGTTGTCCTGCATAAAGTCGATGAACTCCGCGGTCTCGGGGCTCAGCTCATGGTACATGGTGCGGGCGGCGTCCATACGGGCTTCGTAGCCGGGAATGGGCTTGGGGTTGCCGTCCTTGAACATGATGGGCAGATCGGTGAAGGTGGGGTGGGCGATGCCGGTGCGTTTGGCGCGCATGGCCATCACCTTCTGCAGCAGAGGCACCACATCGTTTGCCACCTGGTCGCGGAACTTCTTGATCTCCTCGGGACCATAGCCGATGCGGTTCATACGCACGTAGGACAGTTCGCTGTAGTCCTTATAGCCCAGAACCTTGGCCTGGGCGTTCAGGTTCTTCACAATCTCGCCGTACAGCTCGTCCAGCTCGGCGCGATGCGCGTCGAAGTAACCGGCTTCGGCCTCGTAGGCGGCGCGGCGCACGGCGGGGTCGAGGTCCTCTTTGTAGGGGCCCAGCTGCGGGATGGTGAGCTGCTTGCCGTCCAGTTCCACCAGTGCGCCGCCGTAGATCTGCTGGTATTTGCTCACCAGTGCATTGAACTGCTGCTGCAGCTCCACAGTGCGGTCGTCCATGCTGAGAACCGCGTTCTTCATGCCGGCCACACAGGTGGTGCCGAATTTTGCCGTCAGGGCGTCCACATGCGGGTTTGCGAGGAAGGCGCGGCTGATCTCCACGCTGGCGTTGGTCACGGCGGGGCCGTTGGCGTCAAAGAAGTCCTGCTCGGCCTTCCAGTATGCGTCGCGGGTGTCGCAGGTGTAGTGGATGCTAGCCAGCTGAGAAGCCGTGTTGTACTCGGCAAAAGCTTCGCTCTGCTCATAGTAAAGCGCTACAAGGGCGTCGCCGTCCGGTGCGGCAGCAGCCCTGGCGGCCAGCTCTTTGCAGCGGGCCAGCAGGGCGTCGATGTCCGGGCGGGTATAGGGCATTTCATTGAATTTCATGGGGGAACATTCCTTTCCGGGAGAAAACTCCACATTATAAATGTCAGGTTCATCTTACCACGTTCTGCGGCAAATGAAAAGGGGACGCAGGGCAAAACCCGGCAGATGCTATGCACATGCACCAAAATTTGACGATGCATTTTGGCAAAGTTGTCCACGCGAGTGATTGCAAGACTGCCGCAAAAGGACTATAATAAAAGTATCAACAGAGTAAGACCATGTGCGTTAAGTGCCGCATCAACGGGGAGTTGTGCTGTGGACGAAGGTGTACCCGCGGTACAGGATCTGCATCCCGCTGCTGCATGGACTTGGGTGCAGGCGAGACGGTCTGCCGCCTTGCCCGGAAGTGAAATTTGTTGGATTCACGCCCTCCTTTGTGCGGTTTGTCGCGCAGGGAGGGCGTTTTGCGTCTACCCTGCTGGTTCCTTTCAGCCGAAAGGGGAGGACAATTGATATGAACAATACATCCAGAACTTCCGTCCGCACACTGGTCATGCTGGCACTGCTGGTGGCCATGAGCATCGTGTTCAGCCGGGTGCTGAGCATCTCCACCGGCTTTGTGCGGTTCAATCTGGGCAGCCTGCCGGTGCTGCTGGCGGCCCTGCTGTTCGGCCCGTGGGCAGGCTTTGCCGTGGGGGTGGTGGCCGACATGATCGGCGGCGTGCTGGCCGGTTACGCCATCAACCCGCTCATCACGCTGGGCGCAGGTGCCATCGGCCTTGTGGCGGGGTATGCATGGCAGAAGCTGCCTAACCTGCGCACCGGTCTGCGGCTGCAGATCAGTGTGCTGCTGGGTCATTTTGTGGGCTCCATGGTCATCAACTCGCTGGCCCTGCGCATCTTCTACGGTTACGCATGGAGCGTGCTGCTGACCCGCATCCCGAACGCGATCGTGCTGGCGGCGGTGAACACCGTGCTGCTGCGCATTTTGCTGGAAAACCGCAGCCTGATGAAGCTGGCGAAGAAGTAACGATTCGCTGGGCCGGGTTTCCCGTGCAGAGCGATTCCGCGTAGGGCAGATTTAATGGCTTTTATAAAAAACATTGCCGCCGGATATGTTCTCTTTTGATGGCAAAAGAGAACCAGAAAACCACCAGCGATTTCGACGCGCTGGACCCACGAATCACGGGCTGCTCGCCCTTGATAATCCCAAAGAAGAAAGGCTCCATACAAAAAATCCAAATCGCTTCGCTAGAGGATTTTTTGTGTTCCGCCGATTTAGAGTCGCTACGCGACGAGCCGTGAGGATAAGCTTGAGCTCTATCTGCTGCGCGACAGCCGCAGGCTGACAGCAGCATATGCAGTTGACCGTTATAACCCCTACCCGTGAAAAAAGTAAATCCGAAACGACCGCAGTCGTTTCGGATTTACAAATTATAAAAATATTATTTCCGCTGAATATGCCCAGAGTGAAACGGAGGGCATTCTAAATCGTGACCTTAAAAAGAGGCAGTACCTATGAACTACGAACAAGCCCTGCAATACATCCATGCCGTTCAATGGGCCGGCCATAAGCCCGGCCTGACCCGCACCCGCACCCTGCTGGCCGCCCTGGGCGACCCGCACAAGCAGCTGAAATTCGTGCACATCGCGGGCACCAACGGCAAGGGCAGCACCGCTGCCATGGTGGCCTCCTGCCTGCAGGCAGCGGGCTATCGGGTGGGCCTGTACACCTCGCCCTTCATCAACCGCTTCAACGAGCGCATTCAGGTGAACGGAGAGCAAATTTCGGATGACGCGCTGGTGCGGCTGGTGGAGCAGGTGCAGCCTGCCGCCGACGCCATGCAGGATGTGCCCACCGAGTTCGAGATCATCACGGCGCTGGGCATGCTCTATTTTGCCCAGCAGAAGTGCGATATCGTGGTGCTGGAAGTGGGCCTCGGCGGCACGCTGGACTCCACCAATGTCATTGCCCCGCCGGCGTGCGCGGTCATCACGGCGCTGGGCATGGACCATGTGAAGGAGCTGGGCCCCACCATCGCGGACATTGCCGCCGCGAAGGCGGGCATCATCAAAGAGGGCTGCCCGGTGGTGAGCTACGGCGGCGTGCCGGAAGCGGACGCCGTGATCCGCCGCGTCTGTGCTGAGAAGCATGCCGCCCTGACGGAGGTGGATTTCAACAAACTGCAGTACGATGGTGGAAACCTCGATGCGGTGGAGTTCGACTTCGACGGGCTGAACGGTGTGCGCCTGCCGCTCATCGGCAGCTATCAGCCGCGCAACGCCGCGCTGGCCATCACGGCGCTGCGGGTGATGCGTGCCCATGGCTGGAACATCCCGGAGAGCGCCATCCGCACCGGCCTTGAGACCGTAAGCTGGCCGGGCCGCTTCGAGCTGCTGCGGCACCAGCCCGCCTTTTTGCTGGACGGCAGTCACAACGCCCACGGGATGCGCGCCACCGTGCAGAGCCTGAAAGACCGCTTCCCCGGGCAGAAGTTCGCCTTTTTGATAAGCATCATGGCGGACAAGGATGTGGACGAGATGCTCAGCCTGCTGGCCCCGCTGGCGGTGCGGTTCGTGACGGTGGCGGCGCACACGCCCCGCGCCATGCCTGCCGAAACGCTGGCACAGCATATCCGCCATTACGGCTGCACGGCAGAAGCCGCGGCGTCCATCGAAGCGGGTGTGGCCCGTGCGGTGGAACTGGGCGGCAAAGGCCCGGTGTGCGCGCTGGGGACGCTGTATTTTTCCGGCGATGTGCGGAAGGCGTTTGCGGAACTTGTGAAGGGCTGAAGATTTAAAATGGCTCCGCGTGCGCTGCGCCATCATCAGCGGAAAAATTATTTTTAATATTGCAAATCAGGAAGATCTGCGGATCTTCCTGATTTGCTTTTTCACGGGAAAGGTCGTAACGGCAAACGGTATTTGCTGACGCTGGCTCCCTGCGGGAGCATTCGCGCCAGCGGGGGAACTTGCTCCCCTGTGGGGAGCTGCCGCCGCAGCGGCTGAGGGGCTTGCAAATCGGAGAAGCGCGAAAAATGCTTTTAGCGAAGCGGCTAGCATTTTTCCGCTTCGACTTCTGCTTTGGGGTCACTAGGGGCGAGCAGCCCCTAGTTCGTGGGTCCAGCGCGTCGAAATCGCTGGCGCTTTTCTGGTTCTCTTTTGGGCGTCAAAAGAGAACATCCCCGCCCGGTGAAGCATTTCCCAGAAAGCCTGAAGCTTTCCCTTTTCTGGACAAAAAGAAAAAGCGGTGACTCGTGCAGGTTGAGTCATCGCTTTTCTTGCCCTTTGCAGGGCAGGCAGGGTAAATGATAAGAAGGTAAATGAAGAAAATAGCAGTTTCAGAACAAAGGTGCCCGGGGTGAGCGCAGACCGCTCTGAGAAGCCAATGTATCCAACGCGACGCCTTTGTTGGATACAACATACCACGTTTCAAAAAGAATTACAAGCCCTTTTTTCAAATTTTCACCAAAAACATGCGAAAAATCGCATTTTCGGTGAAACGCACAAATTTAACAAAAAGTTCCCAGCAAACTGACGAACAAGCCCAAATGTACCGGGAACACCGGCGGCGTGCAAAAGATCCACAGGGGATGCGCAGTTCTTTACAAGAGCAGAATGGTGTGTTAAGATGGATGCATAATGGATAGGTCTGCGGCTTGCGGCAGACGGGAGGGGACGGAGCAGAGGGCTCCGGACCGGGAAAGGAGTATTTTTTAAATGGCAGAACAGGTTGCCAGCGGGGCAAAAGCGCCGCTGTTCGGCGGCAGAAAACCGCTGTTTACCCAAAAGGAACTGCTGCGGCTGACCGGCCCGCTGCTGGTGGAGCAGCTGCTGGAAGTGACCGTGGGTATGGCCGATACCATGATGGTGTCCCGCTGCGGCGAGGCGGCCATCTCGGGCGTCAGCCTGGTGGATATGATCAACCAGCTCATCATCGTGCTGTTTGCGGCGCTGGCCACCGGCGGCGCGGTGGTGGTGAGCCAGTTTCTGGGCGCACGGGAGCAGAAGGACGCCGACCGGAGTTCCGGCCAGCTGATCCTGCTCAGCGGTGTGTTCGGCGTGCTGGTGGGCGCGGTGTGCTTCTTCTTTGCGCGGCCCATGATCCGGCTGTGCTACGGCTCCATTGCGCCGGACGTGCTGGAGGCCAGCGTGCTGTACTTAAAGATCATCGCTCTGAGCTACCCGTTCCTGGCGCTTTATAACGGCGGCGCGGCGCTCTACCGCAGCATGGGCAACTCGAAAATTTCCATGCAGATCAGCATCCTGATGAACATCATCAACATCGTGGGCAACGCGGTGTGCATCTTCGGGTTGAAGATGGGCGTGGACGGCGTCGCATGGCCCAGCGTCATCTCCCGTGTGGTGGCGGCCGTGCTGATTTTGGGCAAGTGCTACCAGAAGGGTCAGGCGCTGAATGTGCCCAAAACCACCCGACTGGACGCCCGCATGGCCAAACGCATCCTCGGCATCGGCATCCCGTCGGCCTTTGAGAACAGCCTGTTCCAGGCCGGACGCATCCTGGTGGTGAGCATGATCTCCGCCTTTGGCACCGTGCAGATCGCGGCCAACGCCGTGGCCAACAACCTCGACGGTATGGGCTGCATCCCCGGCCAGGCCATTGGCCTTGCCATGATCACGGTGGTGGGCCGCTGTGTGGGCGCAGGCGACAGCGAACAGGCCATCTATTATACCCGCAAGCTCACAGGGTGGGCCTACATTACCATGGGCGTCTTCAACGGTGCCATCCTCATCTTCCTGCCGCAGCTGGTCAATATCTATGCGCTGTCCGGCGAGACCATGGTGCTGGCCGAAACGCTGGTGCGCATCCACGCGGGCTGCGCCATCTTCCTGTGGCCGGTGTCCTTCGTGCTGCCCAACGCCCTGCGTGCCGCCAACGACGTGAAATTCACCATGCTGGTGTCCATCCTGAGCATGGCGGTGTGGCGTCTGGGCTTCAGCTATCTGCTGTGCGTGCAGCTGGGCTGGGGTGCTGTGGGCGTGTGGATCGCCATGGTCATCGACTGGGTGTGCCGCGTCATCTGCTTTGTGGCCCGCTTCCGCAGCGGTGTATGGAAGAACAAATATCACGCATAACTATAAAAGGAGAAGTGCATGAAACTCATCAGCTGGAACGTCAACGGCCTGCGCGCCTGCCTGACCCACGGCTTTGCCGAGAGCTTTGCGCAGTTGGACGCCGACATCTTCTCGGTGCAGGAGACCAAGATGCAGCCCGGTCAGGCCGACTTTGCCCCGGACGGCTACACCGAGTACACCTATTCGGCCGAGAAAAAGGGCTACTCCGGCACGGCATGCTGGTGCCGGGAAGCACCGTTGGCCGTGACTATGGGCATCGGCATCGAGCAGCACGACCACGAGGGCCGGGTGCTGACACTGGAATACCCGGGGTTCTATCTGGTGAACTGCTACACCCCCAACAGCCAGGACGGCCTGAAGCGGCTGGACTACCGCATGGAGTGGGAGGACGCCTTCCGGGCCTACCTGCTGGCGCTGGATGCGAAAAAGCCGGTGATCCTGTGCGGCGATCTGAACGTGGCCCACAGGGAGATCGACATCAAGAACGACAAGACCAACCACATGAGTGCAGGCTTCACCGATCAGGAGCGCGGCAAGATGACCGAACTGCTGGACGCAGGTTTTGCCGACAGTTTCCGCCTGCTGCACCCGGATGAGGTGAAGTACAGCTGGTGGAGCTACCGCTTCCACGCCCGGGAGAAGAACGCGGGCTGGCGCATTGATTACTTTATCGTTTCCCGCCGCATCGCCGAAAAAGTGCGTGCGGCCGAGATCCACAACGAGATCTTCGGCTCGGACCACTGCCCGGTGGAGCTGGACATTGACCTGTAACCTGTAAAAAAATGCCTGCTCTCCCGGAAAGAGCAGGAAAAAGGAGACTCTATGCTCAAAAGCTATCTGCTGGTATTTTTTGTTTCCATGGTGCCGCTCATTGAACTGCGCGGAGCCATCCCCATCGGGCTTGGCATGGGCCTGCCCATCCTGCCCACCTATCTGGTGTGCGTGGTGGGCAACATGATCCCGGTGCCGTTCATCTATCTGTTTGCACGCAAATTCCTGATCTGGGGCTACCACAAGCCCCTTATCGGGCCAATCTGCAAGTTCTGCATCGTCAAAGGCGAGAAAGGCGGCCGCGCACTGGAAGCCAAGGCGGGCCGCGGCCTTGTGGTGGCGCTGCTGCTGTTCGTGGGTATCCCGCTGCCGGGCACCGGCGCGTGGACCGGGACGCTGGCGGGCTCCATCCTGGATATGAAGTTCAAGGACGTGGTCAAGGCCTGCATGGGCGGCGTGCTGCTGGCGGGCATCATCATGGGTCTGGCCAGCGCGGGCCTGCTGGGTGCGCTGAGCACCCTGTTCTCGGTGGGCTGAGAAAAAAAGACTGCGTTCCGGCAAAGAACAACAATTGACAATGGCATTTTGCCGCTGAGTATGCTAAAATAAAAAAGTGTTTTGAAACCGGCGGCGAAAAGCTGCCGGACGGAAAGGAACGATAAGATCATGGATCAGGCACTGAATCAGAAAATCGACGCATATATTGCGCAAAACAAGGAACAGCTGCTGAAGGATATCGCCGCTCTGGTGGCAGTCAACAGCGTAGAGGGCACCCCGGAAGAGGGTGCACCCTTCGGCGCAGGCCCCCGTGCAGCGCTGGACAAGACGTTGGAGCTGGCTGCGGGCATGGGCTTTGCCACCCGCAACTGCGAAAACTACATCGGCTATGCAGAGCTGGCCGGCAAAGACCCTGAAAAGTATCTGGCGACCATCTGCCATGTGGACGTGGTGCCCGTGGGCAACGGCTGGACGGCCGACCCCTTCACCATGCGCATTCAGGACGGCTGGCTGCTGGGCCGCGGCGTTGCCGACGACAAAGGCCCCATGGTGGCTACCCTGTATGCCCTGAAGTTCCTCAAGGAGCAGGGCTATGAGCTGCGCTACCCCATCCGCGCACTGGCAGGCACTAACGAGGAGACCCACATGCAGGATGTGGACTACTACCTCAAGAACTACCCGGCTCCCGCTTTCTGCTTTACCCCGGATGCCGAGTTCCCGGTGTGCAACGGCGAGAAGGGCCTGTTCGGTGCCAAGATCGTCAGCCCGGTGTGCAACGGCGTCATCGTGGAGATCGAGGGCGGCGTGGCAAACAACGCCGTGCCGGACCGCGCCAGTGCACTGGTCAAGACCGACATCTCCAAGCTGAAGAATGCCCCCAACATCACGCTGGAACCGGAAGGTGACGGCGTGCGCATCCGCGGCTGGGGCAAGTCCGGCCACGCAGCCATGCCGCAGGGCACCGTGAACGCCATTGGTCTGGTGGTGAACTACCTGCTGGACAACGGCCTGTGCAATGAGACCGAGCGCACCTATCTGGAGGCTGTGCGCAAGCTGCACGCTTCTACTGCCGGTGAGGGTCTGGGCATCAACTGCGCCGACGGCCCCTTT
>OBLG01001508.1_pt1 | contig 17522 bp, 20 predicted proteins | sample 1517451 | NCBI WGS metagenome assembly OBLG01 (sample SAMN04571694, study PRJEB22368) | human gut metagenome | biome: human gut; material: stool | host: Homo sapiens | place: Luxembourg | collected 2012-06-29
GTGCCTTAAAGATAAGGCAATGAATATAGAAATAAACCAATATTCATATCTCTCTTTTAAAAATAATAATAAACAAAAGGAACCATTCTAGACGCCAACACTAGAATGGTTCCTTTTATTTGAAATCCGATTTCTTGATATATGCATAGCTATTCTTATATTTAGCATTTACATTCAAATGATTATCTTTAACAGGTGCTTCACTCGATATTTTATAGTAGCTGTTTTCTTCCTTTAATATATGAATCGATACAATACTTCCTTTTTTATAAGTATAAAGAACATCTTTTTTATTTGGTGCATATACCTTTAAGTCCTTAGATAGTTGTATTGTTTTGATTGGATTCTTTTTTTGGTCAATACCAACTTCATCCAATTGATAATAGAAACTAGCCGCTTTTTCTCCCCAGTACGGATCAGAAGCATAGTTCACGTTGATGCCACTTGCCTTATCCCCAAACCACGAACCGTGATATCTTGAATCTTCAGGATTTAGATAGCCTTGCTGCAAGAAATTGTAGGCATGTTGTTTTACACAATCCGCTATTGATTTGTATTGATTTGCGTTATCTGGATTTTCATCAATGGCTGCATGACCGAATAAATTATGATATTCAAGCGCATACTGACTAAGTCCTAGACCACTCTCATTTAGGGCAAGTGCATACATCATAGATGCGTTGATTGCGTATTTAGCTTGTATATTAAAAAATACATCGGCTTGATTATAGAGTGCGGATTCATCGTTGACATACGTATTATACATCGCATGATTCAAATACGACGTGGTTCTGTGAGGAACATATTGATAATAGTTATAGTATGGATTTTTATTGACCTTTTTATCATCAACTAAGTTTTTATAGCACGTATAAAAATAGTGACCATCATATGAATAATAGGCAGTATCTTCTTTTAAAAATTGTGGAGCAGGACCAATCGCAATAGAATTCGCATTTCCTTGAACAAAATCTGTAGAAATCGTATGAATGAGGGAACCGTTATAAACATAATATGTGGATAAAGTATAAGAATCGTCATATAAGTACAATTCAACATTGTTGATGTCTGTCCATGCTTGCACGCCGCTTATTTTAAAGTGAACCTTCTTTCCGTTAAAGCTGGTTCCTAAATATTGAGCATCTGCGCCATAACTTCCGTTCACATATCCAGTTTCATCTGTATCTGCTGTGTATTCTGTATTTTCAGTTATGTCTTTCGTCTTTAAATTAACAATGCCAGATTGAAGTCGTAATATTTTTCCGTTTTCATCTTTTATACACGCATATTTAGAATCGATTGTATCCATCTTAAAAGATGCGAAGATGTAATGCTTATAGGAAGCTTGTACTTCACTTGTCTTTAAATCTTCTACGTAGTATTGTCCGTCTTCAGTGATTTTTAAAATGATGAAGGGAATAACTATAAATACGAAAATGAGTAAGGTAAGAATAAACACAATTGGTATTTTTTTAACTTTTCTTTTCTGTTTCATACTTCATATTATACTCTTATCTTCAAAAATTGCGTAATAGGACAATTTCCATCGACAATACTTGTTCTTTATATTAAAATAGATGGGGGTATATCGCTAAAATAAAGCGTTTTTTAAGTGGTAAAACACTCAAGATATAAAAATTATAGAGAAAGGATGTATATTTATGGCAAAAATGGATGAGCGTTTAGAAAAAATGGTTGAGCGTTATCGTGAAATCAATGATTTGATGATGCAAAGTGATGTTGTATCAGATCGTAAGACTATGGCAAAATTGGGGCGTGAACAAAATGAGTTGACACCTATTGTAGAAACATACGAAGAATATAAAAAAGCAGTTGAGGAATTAGAAGAGGCTAAAGTCCTTTCTAAAGAAGAGGATAAAGAAATTCGTGAAATGGCACAAATGGAATTGGAAGAATTAGAACCAAAAATCCAAAATTATTTAGACCGATTAGAATTGCTTCTAGTACCAAAAGATCCTAACGATTCTCATAATGCGATCTTAGAAATTCGTGGAGCAGCTGGTGGAGACGAAGGAAATATCTTTGCCGGAGACTTATTTAGAATGTATTCAAAATATGCAGAGGCAAAAGGTTGGAGAACAGAAGTCATTGAAATGGAAGATAGTGAAGCTGGAGGATTCTCATTAGTTTCATTTAAAGTCAATGGAGAAGGGGCTTATGGAACTTTAAAATTTGAATCTGGTTCTCACCGTGTACAACGTGTGCCAAAGACAGAATCACAAGGCCGTATCCATACTTCTACCGCAACAGTATTGTGTATGCCAGAAGTAGAAGCTGAAGATTTTGATATTGATATGAACGACTTGGAAATTGAAACAATGCGTTCAAGTGGAGCTGGAGGACAGCACATCAATAAAACCGATTCAGCGGTTCGTATCGTCCACAAACCAACAGGTATTGTAGTTAAGTGTCAGGATGGTCGTAGTCAGCATGAAAACCGTGCAACTGCCTTAATGACAATTCGTGCTCGTGTATATGAAGAAAGACAGCGTGAATTGGATCAAAAGAACGAAAAAGAACGTCGTACAAAGATTGGTACTGGAGATCGTGCAGAAAAAATTCGTACATACAACTATCCTCAAAACCGTGTAACAGATCACCGTATTGGATATACAGTCAATCAGTTAGATCGTATTATGGATGGTCGTCTAGATGATTTAATGGCTGCATTACAGCTTGCAGATCAACAGGCTAAAATTGCTGGAGAAAAAGAATAATGAGTACATATCATTCATTGATCAATGAAGGTAAAGAACGTCTTTATAAGGCTGGTCAAGGCGAACAGGCAGCGCAACTTTTCATGGTGGAATTGTGTCGTCAAAAAGATATCAATTTATATATTTCTATGGATGAAGAGGCGGATGAACAAATTCAAACGGATTATTTAGAAGGAATTCATTTAATGGAAAATGGAGAACCATTAGGCTATGTATTAGGGTATGAATGTTTCTATGGCTATGACTTTATTGTGAATGAAGATGTTTTAATTCCTAGACCTGAAACAGAAGAACTTGTAGGACTTGTATTATCTAAGTTTGATGATTATTTTGCCGATAAAGATCATGTCAATGTATTTGATGTGGCAACAGGATCAGGTGCAATTGGTATCACTTTAAATCTAGAAGAACCTAGAATGGATGTGATCGCATCGGACATTTCAAAAGAAGCTTTAGTGGTTGCACAAAAGAATAATGAAAAGCTTAATGCTCATGTAAACTTTATTTGTGGAAGCATGTTAGATCCATTTGTAGATCGCGATTTACATTGTGATATTCTAGTTTGCAATCCACCATATATTCCAAGTGAAGAAAAGATGGAACAAAGTGTTGTGGACTATGAACCGCACGTAGCTCTATTTGGTGGAGAAGACGGATTAAAATTCTATCGTGATGTATTTGAAAAAGCACATCTTGTATTGAATGAAAAAGCTTTTCTTGCCTTTGAAATGGGATGGGATCAAGGTGAATCTTTATCGAATCTAGCTCGTGAATATTTTGAATCTGCAACGATTACTGTACATAAAGATATGTCAGGAAAAGATCGTATGTTGACGATTGAATTATAATTTTAAAAATTGTTGAGCAATACTTTTGAAATATTGGTATGAATATGCGATAGTATAGTCATAAAAGGAAATAGTATATTTCAAGAGGAGGATTATTTATGAAATATAGATGCTTAATTTGTGGACACATTTATGACGAGGAAAAAGAAGGCGTAAAATTCGCTGATCTTCCTGCAGATTGGAAATGTCCAACTTGTAAACAACCAAAAGAAAAATTTGTTCCAGTAGAAGACGAAATGACTTGGGCTGCTGAACACGTAGTAGGCGTCGCAAAAGATGTTGCTGAAGACATTAAAAACGATTTACGTGCTAACTTCGAAGGTGAATGCTCAGAAGTAGGTATGTACTTGGCAATGGCTAGAGTAGCTCACAGAGAAGGATATCCAGAAGTTGGATTGTATTATGAAAAGGCAGCTTGGGAAGAAGCAGAACATGCCGCAAAATTTGCTGAATTATTAGGCGAAGTTGTTACAGATTCAACTAAGAGAAATCTTGAAATGCGTGTAGAAGCTGAAAATGGTGCTACTGCAGGTAAAGTTGATTTAGCTACTCGTGCTAAAAAGGCAAACTTAGATGCAATTCATGATACAGTACACGAAATGGCTCGCGATGAAGCAAGACACGGAAAAGCATTCGCTGGATTATTAAAACGTTATTTTGGTGAATAAAAACAGACATTATAAAACAAAAAACTAGCTGGGGCTTAAATGCCCTGGCTTTTTTTGTTTTCTGCGATCTCATAATCCAGGTTGTCATTTTCTTTGTCATTTTATAAAATTGTGCCCGATTGTTTCCCTTGTATTGTCACTGACAAAGTTGTCACTTTGATTATAACACCGCTATTTATGCGTGTATAGGGCTAGTAATGTATACGTAAAAAATATTCTTGTACGTCATTGGGTGAATGAGTTACCGATTAATCGGCGACTGTTACCGATTAATCAGCGACCACACATATATAATTATATAATATTAGGTAGCTGGTATGTCGCACGTGGATTTTGCACGTCGGAAGAACAAACGCTTATACCACCCAGCGTTTTTTTTGATTCGCGTAAAGTATACCGCCCAGCTTTTTTTGATCGTACAAAGTCGATTGCTATCCCACTGTAAGAATCCATTGATTATTCGCATAAAGCCGATTACTATCCCGCTGTAATAATCAATCGTTAAACGGGTGCTGTTTATGTCGCTAACGCGACTCATAAAGGTAAAAAAAGGCAGGGGCTTGTTGCGGTGTGCACTTGTTGGTAAAAAGACGCAGATTTTGCTGTTTATGTCTATTTAAGCCCGGATTTTGCAAATTTCTTGCAAAAAACCCGTTTAAAAAGCAATTTTTGCTATTTATAACAGATTTTCGATGAAAAAGCCTCATTACGCCGCGGTGCGGCGCTTTCAGGAAAGGGTAAAAAGCTTTTTTCTTTCCTATGTATAATGCAAGATACGCACGCTTCCGTTTTTCACCTTAATGAAGCAAAACAGCTTAAGCATAAAAAAGCCCTAGTATAACGCCAGGGTCTGTTTTTATTGAAAGCTAGTAATTATTTCAACGACTTTATTTAATTGTTCGTCTGTAATTTCTCCAGCGACCACTTTTTCAAATAATTCTTTAAGGATAGGGCTTTTTGCAACTTCTCTACCAATAGCGAATATCGTTTGGTCCTCTTCTGTACCTATGAGTTCGTATTGGGTAACGCCCAGCACATCAGCCATTTTTAAAATAGTAGCCGTACCCATAATGTGACGACCGTTCACATAGGCCCCGATTTGCTGTCTTGTTGTTCCCATTGCTTCCGCCAGGTCTACTTGTGTATACGGTACTCCATTTTTTCTGGTTGCTTTATTATTAGCAAGAATGCGACGGATATTATCGCCAATAAGGTTTTTAATCATGCCTATACACCTCCTTTATATACTTATTATACACCCAACGAGTGCAAAAGTAAATTGATATTATACCGTTTCAAAAAATAATTCAAGAAAATGTTGCAAAAATAGTTGACATTTTGGACAACCTATATTATAATATGGTTGTAAGGTAAAGGAAACGAGTTACTTACCTTAACAATCAAATATAGAATACAGAAAAAGCAATTAAAAAAATCGAAACAAAGAAATTTAAAAAATACGGAACAATGTAGCGTGCGTTTAATTAGGTAGGGTAGACGTTGGCACCGCAAAAAGCGGTGTAGGTCCAACGTTGTAATAGTTCATTGAAGCGTGGCACGAATAATCGAAACAGCAAGACAAGATTCTTGTATAACTGATTATTTGTGTCACGCTTTTTTGTATTCTCGCAGCCAAAAGGAGGACAAAGAATATGGCACAAGAATTATTAAAAAGTTTTGAAGAATTTGACAGACTCGAAGAAGAATACTTATCTCAGATTTTTGCAAACGATGAAGAAACCGAACGTGTCCAAGCGCTGGCAGCTGAAAGAAGCGCAAAGACTTTTGAAAATTGCAAAACTAAAGAAGAATTTGAAGCAATTGTGGGGGAGGCATTATAGAAATGAAGAGAATGATCTACTATACAACGACAGAAAAGAATGCCGCCGTGATGGCTATTGAAAGTGGTGCAATGCTTAGTAACACGTATAACATTGTCATTTTTGCGAAGCAGCGCGAAGCGGAAGCATATGCCGCTAAACGTGATGGGGATAAAAAATCAAGTCGTAAATTATGGTAACTGTTGCAGTTACCAGAAAGAATTCTGACATATATATATATAGTAAATAGAAAAAAGGAGAAATGGAATTATGGAAAACAATAAAAAAAGTGTTTTTGAGACACTAAGTGCAATTAACGTAAACAGTATGGTGGAAAAGAAGCAGACTGGCAACACCATGTTGACATACTTAAGCTGGGCGTCTGCATGGGCAGTGGCAAAGGCAAATTTTCCGGATATTGAGTACGAAATCGAACGTAACCCGGAAACGAATCTTCCTTACTGGTACGATCCACTCACTGGATATATGGTATTTACAAAGATTACTCTAGATGGACAAAGCCACGAGATGTGGTTACCAGTAATGGATGGTACAAACCATACTATGAAAGCTGAACCCTATACATATGACACAAAATATAAGAAAGGGCTTCAAGTAAACGCCGCAACAATGACCGATATCAATAAGACAATTATGCGTTGCTTAGTAAAGAATCTTGCAATGTTCGGGTTAGGTTTGTACATCTACCAAGGCGAGGATCTTCCATCGTCTGTAGAACATTCGTACCCAATACAGGCACAGCCAGCCCAACCCGTTAAACCTGTTGAGAAAGCAACACAACCACAAATGACAGCACAAGCGCCAGTACAAAAGCCAGTGCAAAAGGATACAAGGCCAGTAACAACGCAGGAATTGGAACAGTTAAAGAAGACACTCAAGGAATACGGAATTGATGATGAAATGTTTATCTGTGATAAATACAAAATTAAAAGTAAAAACCTTGGTGATTTGCAAATGTACCAATACCACCACATCTTAGCCAATATCAACAAATTGAAGCAGATCTGCGACAGCGAAAAACAACAGCGCTTAGCTGATATGGTTAAGAATGCAAAGAAAGCGGAGGCGGAAATGTCAGTATCGTTTGGAGATGCTATAGCCCCACCGCAGCCGAAAGAAGATGACGGTGACGGCGAACCAATCGACTTAGCTAGTCTTGGTTTGTCACCAGCTGATTTAGAGGCATTGAGTGAAGCTGGTGCCGTGTTTAGTTAATTAGGAGGCAATAAAGATATGACAAAGACAAAATCACAAATCGGGAAATCATCGAAGGCGCGCGGCAAAAGGGGTGAACTCAGTTTAGTTCACGCCCTCCGCGATGCTGGTTTCTTAGAAGCAAGACGAACCGCACAATATTGCGGGAAAGAAGGTACTTCTGACGTGACCGGATTAAATGGAATTCATTGCGAATGTAAAGTAGTGGAAAGGCTTAATATTTGGGATGCCCTTTTGCAATCCCAAAGAGATTCACAAGCAGATGGTAATGGGGACATTCCGGCAGTGTTTTTCAAAAGAAATAGAAGCGGTTGGTATGTTGCCCTTCCATTATCCGATTTTATTCGACTTTATGCATCATCAGATTTATGTAAAGGAGGGACTATCAATGAGTAAACAAACAAAAAAGCCTACTCCAGGCGCACATGCTGGCACAGCAAGATTTCACACTTTCAACGCAGTGCTTGCAATCGACCTAAACGATACAACAGCTGCTATTGTTTTTCATCACATTTACATGAATGTTGAGAGGCTTGTTGAAAACAATATGGTAGATGCAGATGGCATGGCATGGTTCACAGTCAGCAAATTGGGCATTATTCGATTCCTTCCCGAGTTTACAAAATCCCAGATCGAGACGGCGATTAATAAACTTACAGCAAATGGCTTGCTTGCAAAAAAGGTAAGTAACCGAAAAAACTCCTATACCTTAACTGACCTCGGTTGGTCTTATTATCCGATGCTACAGGAAGAAGGTAAAATAAAAGCACCTAAGGCAGAAGTAAAGGCAGATGCAGAAGAAGCTAAATCTGCAGAAAAAGAAAGCAACACTACTAAGCCAATCGATAAAAAAGCTTTTATTGTGAGTGATACCGCAAAAACAGTTATTGACTACGTTAACCAAAAAGCTGGTAAGCACTTCGACTATGCGCCGTCGTATTGTAAAAACATCGATTATTTGGTCGCAGCTGGAGGTTATACAAAAGATCAGATGATCGCTGTAGTAGACCACAGGTACGAGGAGTTAAGTGGCACTAAAGAGTGTAATGAATTAATGAACCCATCTAAGCTGTTCTACATTAAAACGTTTGAAAAGTTTTTAGATGACGTAAAGAAAGATAGTGAGATTACCATGACGCCAAAACAGTTAGTACAAGACGCCAAAGAAAAACAAAAGTATCACTTGCGGGAAGCTAAAAAATGCCAGGTTGAGAGACTTGTGTTGGAAACAGGGGCATGCGATGGCAACTTGCCTTTCGATCTTATTACAACAATGACTCCCGAAGAAATGGCTAAAGATAGACGTAAGAAAGAAGTATATCATTTACGGCAAGCGGATAAGTTTGCTAATATGGCTAAACTTATGAAAAATTCACAATCAGTTAAATAACAAAAAACCAAAAATATAAACATGGACGGTATTATAGTCCGGAACAAAGTAAAATGCCCCAGGCATTAAAATAGAAATTAATTATTAGTAACAAAACAAATAGAAAAAATCGCAACATATAGAAAATTACACTCGAATAATGAGTGATAGATATATACCGTCCTTCATTAAGGAGGGCAGAATATGATACGTAATAAGAAGATGCAGGCGCAGTTCATTTCCTATGATAGCCTTGCTTTTAATAAGGAGTTTGAGAATGATCCGGGGAAAGGGGTATATCATCCGGCAGATATAGACGGAATTTTGCAATTCAGCGCTAAAACGCACCCAATGAGTGCAAAATATAATCAAGCGGTGTTAATTTACGAGTTCAAAAATCAGCATGGGTTCATCTCAGTTGGTCAGAAAATCTTACTTGAGTCGCTGGCTAATGCGGTTCAACATTCAGGCGGTTTTTCGTTAGTAGCAGTTGTCAGACATAGCGTGGATAATCCCGAAATAGACGTAGATGGTGGCGCAGGCACGGTAGCCGAGTATTTCTACGACGGCGAATGGAGAACCTGTAGTCCAATGACAGCTGTCGAATTTACTGATCTGTTTATGATTGCTGCCGGATTAAAGAAGGTAGGTAAAGCGTAATGGATACGACTATGAGTATTGAGAAATTAGAGGCATATAGGGGCTTGACTACCGAAATGAAGGCGTTATCACAGCAAATTACCTCACTATACGACACTTACAGAAGCCCGCAACTTATGAGTGATGGGGGAAGCCATTCAATGAATGTAAGCAGTCCAACGGAAAGCGCAGTAGTTAAAATCCTCAAGCTAAAGGAAACATATCAGCAGAAGTATGATGAAGCGGCAGATCTTTTGTTACAGGTTGAAAATTGGCTTTCACGTGTTGAGGACCCAGAGATTAGAAGTATTATTAGATTTCATTACATGTTAAATAGGTCATGGCAGCAAACCTCCATTGAGGTGTATGGCTATCCTAGCTATCATAACAGCAGGAAAAAAATTATGCGCTACTTCGGTAGGGAAAAATAAAGCACTCATTGAGTGACAAGGTAACGGGTACAGGCTGAATTGATTACTTCATGAAAGCCTACCCACGCTTTGGCGTATGGAGGCTATATGAATCGAAAAATAAATGTATTAGGGGCTACCTACAAAATAGAAGAAATAAAAGAACAAGACAAGTTTATGATAGAAAACAACCTATGTGGCTATTGTGACTTTTACGAGAAAAAAATTGTAGTACTTGCTAGTGATACAACAAGCGAAAAAGAACGGCACGAATTAACCCATGCGTTTCTCTATGAGTGCGGGTTGAATGATTCTAGCGACTGGGCGCGCAATGAAGAATTGATCGACTGGTTAGCAATACAATTCCCAAAGATCCAGGCGTTATTTGAAAAAGCAGGCGTAACTAAATAAATATATCTAATCGACTTTTAAAATGGTAAAATATAGGCGTAAGGGAAATGATTAAAAAATTAAGGCAATTTGCCTTAAAAAATTGATCAGGAAAGGATGTATTATATATGAAAACAAAACAAATATTAATGATAGGTGCATTAACTCTTAGTATGGTATTATCTGGTGGCATGTTGACTGGATGTTCTAATTCTTCAAACACAAAAGATACGAAGACAACAGAAGTTGCGAAAAAGGAAGTAAAGACTCTTGGTAAAAAGACAAAGGATTCAAAATCTTTGAAGATCACAAACAGCACTGGAAAGAAGATCGCAGTATTTGAAACAAAATCAAGTACTGAAGAAAACTTCGGTGATAACTTGTTGGAAAATGGAGACGCCGTAAAAAACAAAGAAGAACGTACTTTGTATTACACGGTCAAAGAAAACGATAAACTGGATGTAAAAGTCGGATTAGAGGATCAAGATAAAACATTCGTATTCAAGAATGTAGATACTACAGATACAAAGAAAGTAGATGTTTCTTTAAAGGATGATAAAGTCAATTTAGACGTAACAAAAAAAGATGGCAGCACTGCCACTTTGACACCATCTGAAGATTCTGCAAAGACGGAAGATGAGAAAAAAGACGAAACTGAAGTAAAACAAGAAGAAAAAAAGAGGAGAAGAAGGAAGAAACCGCAAAAGCCGATACTTCTAACAAATCAAATTCTTCAGAATCAAAGAAGAATAACATCGCTTCGACTAGCTCAAATTCAAACAAGAACAACTCAAGCTCTAGCAGTTCCAAACCAGCTGAACATACACACAACTGGGTTGCACAGTATAAGACTGTAAACGTGCCAGAAAAAGGGCACAACGAACAGGTCTTGGTGCAGGCTGCCTATGATGAACAGGTTCCAGTTACAGAAATGAAGGCGTATTCAATTTGTAATGATTGTGGTGCAGATATTACTGGAAACACTTACGAACATTTGAAAGATCATATGATTAATGACACTGGTAATGGAGGCTATCACACTGAATGGCGTGAAACAGTTGTGGGATACAATACTGTACATCACGATGCAGTCTACGAAACAAGATATGTGGTCGATTCACCCGCAACGACAAAGCAGGAATTGACAGGCTATAAGTGCAGCAGCTGCGGCAAAACGAAAGCTAACTAAATATAGATCAAAAGACAAAATATAGGAACTCAGATTGAGTACCTTTTCTGTCTTTCACACGCAATAAAACGGGGAGTACCCATACTATTGCACCAAAAGAAAGTAGTTATAAGAAAGGGTGGCGAAATATGAACAGATACAGTTTATTTGATGTATTAAAATGGGTTGCTATTATCGTTCAACAGTCCACTCAGCACTTCAAACAATGAAAACATTATGCAAGGAATGTTATAATTCTGAAATCGTACCGACATTATTTGAATATGAATTTATAAAATAACCACTACACCCCGGCTTATATAGTCGGGGTTATTTTTTTAAACCCGTCCAATTTGTCAATATTATACGTAGTATAATGATAATGTGAAAAAAGACAAGGAACAGGATCCATGTCTTTTTTTATTTATAGGGCGGCTAAATTCCATTTTTCCTCCTTTCCCTACCAGGTGTAGGTTTTTTATTTTTTGGGCCGTCCTATTTTTTTATACCAGGAGGAATTACAAAAAACAGACAACACACGAAGGGAGGTATTTGTCATGTCAAGAAAAGGCTTTGATATAAATGAATGGCTTACCCCCGAGAATAAGACAAGAATTCGCGGATGGTGTTTAGATGGCCTTATTGATAAACAGATTTATAAAAACATGGGGATCTCCCGCACTACTTTCTACAAGTGGAAAAGTGAGAACAGTGAATTCGCGGACCTCTTAAAAAGGGGTAAAGAGATTGCGGATCGTGAAGTAGAAAATGCCCTATTCAAAAGCGCTACTGGTTTTATTGGGCCGGATGATAAATACTATCCACCTAATACCACAGCACAGATATTCTGGTTGAAAAATCGTAAAAAGGACGACTGGAAAGATAAGAGAGAACAAGACGTTAGCGTTTCTACTCCTATCAGTGATACAGCTATGAAAGTAGAAGCTATTTTAAAGGGTGATGATTAACAGTAGATAAAACAGACTAAACGGGAGGGATTATAACGATGAACGATAAACTCGTTAGGTCGTTAAAAGAAGAACCCGTAAAATATGCAAGGCTGCTAGGGTTCAACCTTTTAACAGACTTACATAATGGCTGGATACAGGACATGGTCTGGAAGCAAGAAACGGATGAAACACTACTTGCACACCGTGGAAGCTATAAGACAACATGCGTTTCTTTTGCGCTTGCGTTGATCATTGTCTTAAAGCCAAACAAAACAACAATATTCATCAGAAAAACAGATACAGACGTTATAGAGATTGCTAAGCAAACAGATAAGATTTTGCGAAGTGATCTTTTTTCTTACATAGCAAAAGAGATATACGGCGTGGATCTCGTCGTAACATCTAATAGTTATCAGATTGATACGAATTTAAACACCGGAACAAAAGGGACGCCACAGCTGATCTGTCTAGGTATTCACACATCGCTAACAGGTAAACACAGCGACTACATATTTACAGATGACATTGTCAATGTGCAAGACAGAACATCACAGGCGGAACGAAACAGCACAAAGCGGTGGTGTAACTCCTACTGTATCGGGAACAATCGACGAATTAGCAAGACGTGTTATTGCTGGCGAGTTCGGATCAGGTGACGCACGTAAGAATGTACTAGGCGACAAATACGACGCCGTGCAAGCAAGAGTTAATGAAATCTTAAGCGGTACAGCTTCTACACCTAGTAAATCAGTTTCAGAAGTTGCGAAAGAGGTGTTAGCTGGTTCATGGGGCAACGGGGCGGACCGTAAAGCAAAATTAGAGGCCGCTGGGTATAACTACGATGAAGTGCAAAAAGCAGTTAATGCTTTATGTAATAAGCCTACTCTTAAATCGGTGAGTGAAATTGCTAAAGAGGTGCTTGCTGGCAAATGGGGAAATGGTACAGACCGTAAAAACAAATTGACTGCTGCTGGATACAACTACAACGAAGTACAGGCGGCCGTTAATTCCTTGAATAAGAAAAGCGTGACAACTATCGCTAAAGAGGTCATTGCAGGTAAGTGGGGCAACGGTGCAGACCGTAAGAAAAAGCTTGAATCAGCGGGATATAACTACAACGAAGTACAAAGATAAGTAAATAGACTGCTTTAAAAACGAGAATCCCGGGGATAAATTCCCCGGTTTTTTTGCGTAAATTATAGATGCACTAATTCCTAAAGTGCGCGGGTACGTATTGAGTATTTATCGCGCGCATTAAGTGTTCAACTTTTTCATAGAGTACACGTGCGCGATACAGTACAACACAGGACGCGAAATCCGCCCGATATAACGACTTTACTTATTACCCTATAACTTGTTAAGACGGTCGCGTAAAACATCAATGCCGGGCTTGCTGAGGGCCACGTAGTACTTGTGAGTAACTTGTGAACTTGCGTGCCCCATTTGCGAACAAAGCAAATATTCGGGCGTATTCATTGCGGCCATCATTGTTCCATAGGTATGTCGTAGCCAGTGATATTTAAACTCTAAGCCCTCTCCCGCTAATTTCTTGCTGTGGTATTTCATAGAATTGTTAGTCTGTATTTTTCCGTTAAGCTGGCAGTTGACGAGGGAAAGAGAAGAAAGTTGTTTTCCGTCTATGTCTATGATCATTGTTTTATTCTGTTCTTGTTCTGCTTCATTTTCGAGGCTGTCTATCTTCTGTCTTAATTCTCTAAGATATAGAACTAACACATCGGGAATAAAAATAGTTCTGACACCGTTTCTTGTTTTTACGGGAACAAGCTTTATGAGTCCTTCCTGATACTGCATTTGGCGATCAATTCTAATTGACCCATCGTCTAAGTTTACATGGTCCCATTTAAGCCCATAGCATTCATTGATACGTAGGCCGCAGTATCTCCCCAACATGTAGGCTGTTTCTGCGTTTGTACCTTTGAAGTACTCATCAAGTGTGTTTAATTGGCTTTCATTAAAGAAGCGAATGTCGTCATCTTCATCAACTTTCTTATTTGGCATATGAATCTTTGATGATTGCGATTTTGTCATGTGTGCGTGAAGATCAGCGCTTATATATCCTCTGGTGAAAGCCTGCCCATATAATAGGTAGAAAAACTTAATGAAGCTTTCAACGTATCCGTAAGAATACCCTTCCTTATAATATAGGTCTGATAGAAAATCATTAATCTCTGCTGCCGTAATTTTCGATATAATGCGGCGCCCGAATTTTTCCTTTACGTGGTTCTCCCAGAGAGAGTCCTGTTTTAATAAAGTAGTATAAGCTTTCCCAGTAGTTCCATTTTTTCGGTAATCGTTGTATACTTGTGATATAGTTACGCGCGGGTATGTCTTTGGCTTGTCAATGACTCCCGCTTTTGTTTTTTCGATATCAACGGCGCGGGCGGCTGCGGCCTGTATTCTTGTTTTGAATGGGTTCCCGTTTTCATCTTTGACTTTTTTTCTTGTCTTTTGGTGACCGTTTACAGTGACAACGAAACGATAACCAAAATTGCCGTCATCCGTTTGAAAAACCCCAGGATAAGATTTCTTAGTTCGTGGCATATTGTTTCCTCCTTTATGTTCCTTTTTTCGTGTTTTTTGGTGACTTTCTTTGTCACTTTGCAATTTTAAGGAAATTAAGGACTATGGCATTGTCACTCGAAAAGTTGTCACTTTTTATAGAAAAATACCCAGTTTATGCGGATTTCTAAGCTGCTGATCTTGACGCAATCCATGATATAGTTCATGAGATGACTAAAGACGAAGCTCGTCATGGTAAGGCATTTGCTGGATTATTAAAACGTTATTTTGGTGAATAATGCATTTAGAAGCTTCTGAATCAATCGGAAGCTTTTTTTCTTGTTTTCGTGTATAATAAGTTGTGTTTAACGAATATATAGAAAGAAGGATCAAGATGATTGGTAAGAATAGTCCATGTTGGTGTGGTTCTGGTAAAAAATATAAACATTGTCATGAAGAATGGGACAATACAATTAATGTATTAAAACTTCAAGGAAAAATTGTTCCTAGTCATAATTTAATCAAGTCGGAAGAAGATATTAAATGGATCAAGAAAGCGGCTAAAATCAATAATGCAGTTCTTGATTTAGTTGGAGAAAAAATCTGTGCAGGTATGACGACAGAAGATATTGATAAATTAGTATATGATTATACAACAAGTCATGGTGGAATTCCTGCATGTCTAGGTTATGAAGGATTCCCTAAGAGTGTTTGCACATCTATTAATAATGAAATTTGTCATGGTATTCCAAGCGAAAAAGTCGTATTAAAAGATGGCGATATTATAAATGTAGACTGCACTACAATTGTACATAAACACTTTGCGGATGCATCTAGAATGTTTTGTATTGGTCATGTAAGTGAAGAGGCAAAACGCTTAGTTGAAGTGACTAAAGAATGCTTAGAAATTGGTAAAGAAGCCGTACGTCCTTGGGGATACATTGGAGATATTGGTGCTGCTATTCAAGAACATGCACACAAAAATGGTTACAGTGTTGTTGTTGATTTCTGTGGACACGGTGTTGGTAATGCTTTCCATGAAGATCCATATGTACATCACGTAGGAATTCGTAATACAGGTATGGTTATTGCACCAGGTATGGTCTTCACTATTGAGCCTATGATCAATCAAGGAACGCGTGATTTATATATTGATAAAGATAATGGATGGACATCTTATACAAAAGATGGAAAGTTATCGGCACAATGGGAAAACACAATTCTAGTTACAGAAAAAGGAATTGAAGTATTAGCTTGGTAAGAAGTCAATAAAATGACTTCTTTTTTGGTGAGGTTTAAAAAAGGGAATATGCAAAAGAGTATGATTGAGGGGAATACTTTAAAACTCATTTTGAATTTTAGCATTCCATTATTATTAGGAAATTTATTTCAACAATTTTATAACGTTGTTGATGCGGCCATTGTTGGACAAACACTAGGTTCTAAAGCATTGGCAGCCGTAGGTGCTAGTAGTAGTGTGCAGTTTTTGATTCTAGGATTTTGTATGGGAATATGCCAAGGCTTTGCGATTATGGTTTCACAAAGTTTCGGCGCAAAAAGACTCGATGAAATGCACACTTATATTTATGCAGGAGCTGTATGGACAGCCATTACAGCTTTTGTGGTATCCATCTTAGTCGTTGTATTTTGTGCAGACATTCTTCACATTTTACAAGTCAATGACGAAATCTTTAAAGATGCCTATGCCTATTTGGTTGTCATATTTGCAGGGATACCATTCACATTACTTTATAATTATTTATCGGCTATATTAAGAGCTATTGGAGATTCAAAAACACCATTTCTCTTTTTGGCTTTTTCCGCTGTTTTAAATATTGGTCTTGATTTTTTTTGTATTCTTGTTTTGAAATGGGGATGTGCAGGGGCTGCCATCGCCACCATTTTTGCCCAAGCCGTAAGTGGTATTTTGTGTTTATTGTTAATTGCTTTAAAAGTCAATGTTTTACATATACCTAAATCAAGTCGTTATGTGGATAAGAATCATTCGATAAAATTATTGGCAATGGGAGTTCCTATGGGATTACAATTTTCAATTACAGCCATAGGTTCTATGGTCATGCAGTCGGCTAACAATGCTTTGGGAACCATTTATGTATCTGGTTTTACGGCAGGTATGCGCATTAAATCGTTGATGATGTGTCCATTTGATGCATTAGGTGCAGCTGTTTCTACATTCCTTTCCCAAAACTATGGAGCTTGCAAGTTAGATCGAATTCGAGATGGATATCATAAAGGCGTAATGGTGAGTATTTTATATGGTGCATTCGCCTGTGTCGTAATGGTTTTCTTTGGAAGAATTCTTAGTATGATGTTTGTGAGCGCAAATGAATCACAAGTGCTAAATGCGAGTGCGTTATATTTAAGAAGAATGGGCTATTTCTATCCTGTACTAGGAATTTTGATCACAACAAGAATGTCCGTTCAAGGCCTTGGCTATTCTGCTCGAGCTATGCTTGCAGGCTTTGTAGAAATGATTGCACGATGTATTGTGGCATTATGCTTTGTGCCAGTTTTTAAATATAATGCGATCACATGGGCCGATCAAGCAGCATGGGTTGCAGCTACACTTGTATTGATTCCATTGTGGATCAGTGCAATGCGTGCGGTTCAAAAGAAAATGAGTTAAATTAGAAGTCTAAATGACTTCTTTTTTTGACTTTTAATGTCTTTTTCACATACATCTGATTTAACCTTAACTTTGTAAAAAATGTATAACTACAATTGAATTTTTAAATGAATAGTTGA
>OBLG01001525.1_pt1 | contig 17325 bp, 12 predicted proteins | sample 1517451 | NCBI WGS metagenome assembly OBLG01 (sample SAMN04571694, study PRJEB22368) | human gut metagenome | biome: human gut; material: stool | host: Homo sapiens | place: Luxembourg | collected 2012-06-29
GGCCGGAGAGCAGCTTGGAGTCGCTCTCGATGCGCACGCGGGTGCGCAGGCCGTTCAGGATCAGGGTCTGGTGGGTCTCGGCGATGCCCAGCTCCCAGGGCAGGCCCGCGTTCTGGATGGAGGTGCGGGGCGCGGCTCCGGTGCCGCCGTCGTAGCCGGACACCAGGATCACCTGGGCGCCGCCCTTGGCCACACCGGCCGCAATGGTGCCCACACCGGCCTCACTGACCAGCTTGACGTTGATGTTGGCGCTGCGGTTGGCGTTCTTCAGGTCGTAGATCAGCTCGGCCAGGTCCTCGATGGAGTAGATGTCGTGGTGGGGCGGGGGCGAGATGAGGCCCACGCCGGTGGTGCTGTGGCGGGTCTTGGCGATCCACGGGTACACCTTGGCACCGGGCAGGTTGCCGCCCTCGCCGGGCTTTGCGCCCTGTGCCAGCTTGATCTGGATCTCCTCGGCGGACACCAGATACTTGCTGGTGACGCCGAAGCGGGCGGAAGCCACCTGCTTGATCTTGGAATTGCTCTCGCTGTGGTAGCGGTCCTCCGGCTCGCCGCCCTCGCCGGTGTTGCTGCGGCCGCCCAGACGGTTCAGGGCCAGTGCAATGGTCTCGTGGGCTTCGCTGCTCAGGGCACCGTAGCTCATGGCAGCCCCCTTGAAGCGCTTGACGATGGAGGACACCGGCTCCACCTCGTCCAGCGGGATGCCGCCGTCCGGGTCAAAGTTGAAGTCCAGCAGGCTGCGCAGGTGCACACCGTCCTTGCCCATGTTGTCCACGGTGTTGGTGAACTGCTTGAAGGCACCGTAATCGTTGGTCCAGCAGGCTTTCTGGAACAGGTGGATGGTCTGGGGGTTGAACAGGTGCTCTTCCTTGCCGCTGCGGAACTTGTGGGCACCGCCGTCGGCCAGCTCCATGTTGATGTCCAGACCCAGCGGGTCAAAGGCTGCATTGTGCTGGGCTTCCACATCGGCCTGAATATCTTCCAGACTGATGCCGCCCACACGGCTCACGGTGCCGGTGAAGTATTTGTCGATGACATCCTTCGAGATGCCCACCGCCTCAAAGATCTGGCTGCTCTGGTAGCTCTGGATGGTGGAGATGCCCATCTTGGAGGCGATCTTCACGATGCCGTTGAGGATGGCGTTGTTGTAGTCCTCCACGGCGGCATAGTAATCTTTATCCAGCAGGCCCTGATCAATGAGCTGGCCGATGGTCTCGTGGGCCAGATAGGGGTTGACGGCGCAGGCACCGTAGCCCAGCAGGGTGGCAAAGTGATGCACCTCGCGGGGCTCGGCGCTCTCCAGAATGAGGGCCAGCGCGGTGCTCTTCTTGGTGCGGATGAGGTACTGGGACACCGCCGACACGGCCAGCAGGCTGGGGATGGTGACATGGTACTCGTCCACGTCGCGGTCGGACAGGATGATGATGTTGGCACCGTCCTTATAGGCGCGGTCCACTTCCAGGAACACCCGGTCGATGGCCTTTTCCAGGCTGGTGTTCTTGTAGTAGTTGATGGACACCGTGGCCACCTTGAAGCCCGGCACGTTCATGTACTTGATCTTGAGCAGGTCGGTGCTGGTCAGGATGGGGTTGTGCACCTTGAGCACCTTGCAGTTCTCGGGCTTGTCCTCCAGCAGGTTGCCGTGGGCACCGATGTACACGCTGGTGGAGGTGACCACCTTTTCGCGGATGGCGTCGATGGGCGGGTTGGTGACCTGCGCGAACCGCTGCTTGAAGTAGCTGAACAGCGGCGGGTGCTGGCTGCTGAGCACGGCCAGCGGGGTATCGGTGCCCATGGCACCGGAAGGCTCGGCTCCGGTGCGGGCCATGGGCAGGATGAGGGTGTTCACGTCCTCGTACTTGTAGCCGAACACCTTCTGCAGGCGGGTGAGCTGGTCGCCGGTGTAGCCATCCACCTTCACATTGGGGATGCGCAGCTTGGCCAGCTCCACCAGATTGCGGTCGATCCATTCGCCGTAGGGCTCGCGGCTGGCGTAGAACTCTTTCAGCTTCTCGTCATCCACCACTTCGCCCTTGACGGTGTCCACCAGCAGCATCTTGCCGGGGCGCAGACGGTCCTTGACCAGGATGTTCTCCGGGGCGCATTCCAGCACGCCCACCTCGGAGGACAGGATCATGCGTCCGTCCTTGGTGATGTAGTAGCGGCTGGGGCGCAGGCCGTTGCGGTCCAGCACCGCGCCCATGACGTCGCCGTCCGAGAAGAGGATGGCGGCGGGGCCGTCCCACGGCTCCAGCATGGTGGCGTAATACTGGTAGAAGTCCCGCTTTTTGGGGCTGATGTTCTTGTTGTTCTCCCACGGCTCCGGGATGGTGATCATCACGGCCAGGGGCAGGTCCATGCCGTTCATCACCATAAATTCCAGCGCGTTGTCCAGCATGGCGGAGTCCGAGCCGGAGGTGTTGATGATGGGCAGGATCTTGTTCATGTCGTCCTGCAGGATGGGGCTGGAGATGCTCTCCTCGCGGGCCAGCATGGCGTCCGTGTTGCCCTTGATGGTGTTGATCTCGCCGTTGTGCAGGATGAACCGGTTGGGGTGTGCACGCATCCAGCTGGGGTTGGTGTTGGTGGAGAAGCGGCTGTGCACCATGCCGATGGCGGACTCGTAGTCGGGGTCCTGCAGGTCGGCGTAGAACAGGCGCAGGTCGTGCACCAGGAACATGCCCTTGTAGACGATGGTGCGGCTGGACAGGCTGGGCACATAGGTGCCGTTGCTGGCCTGCTCGAACACGCGGCGCACCACATACAGTTTGCGGTCAAAGTCGATGCCCTTGCTCACCTTGGCAGGCTTTTTGATGAAGCACTGCCAGATGGAGGGCATGCAGTCGCGGGCTTTCTGGCCCACGGCGTCCGGGTCCACGGGCACCTTGCGCCAGGCCAAGAACTCCAGCCCCTCCTTGCGGGTGACCACCTCGAACAGCTTCATGGCCTGGGCGCGCATGTGCTCGTTCTGGGGGAAGAAGAACATGCCCACGCCGTATTCCCGCTCGTTGCCAAGGCGGATGTTGAGTTCATCGGCCACCTTGGAGAAAAATTTATGGCTGATCTGCAGCAGAATGCCCACGCCGTCACCGGTCTTGCCCTCGGCGTCCTTACCGGCGCGGTGCTCCAGCCGCTCCACGATGCACAAAGCGTCGTCCACGGTCTGGTGGCTCTTGCGGCCCTTGATGTCCACCACAGCGCCGATGCCGCAGGCGTCGTGCTCAAACTGTGGATCGTACAGGCCAAGGGTGTTTTTCTGCTCTGTAAAGTTTTCCATAGACTTTCCCATCCTTTATCAAAATCCTCACCGGATGCGGCACCCTCCGCATTCTGACAAAAAAGAAAAGCGCCCCGCAAGGGCAGAGTTTACCCTTGCGGAACGCCTTTGTTCGGTACTTTCTATTATAGCGGGCGCTGAAAAATCTTCAAGTGACAGCTGCACCAAATATGATGGCGGCTTTCCACCGCTTCTTGTGCGAAACGCCGCGAACGGCCCGAACTGTGCACCGTACAAAACAAAACCGCCGCATCCGGCCGCCTTTGCGGGGCAGGGGATGCAGCGGTTTGTGTGCGCTCGTGTGGCTTTTCCGCCCTTAGTGCTTTGCAGCACGCTGTTTGCGGGTGAAGAACCATCCGCATGCCAGCAGGCCGAAGCCGAAGCTCATCAGCACGACAGCCAGCCAGCCGGTGGTGCCGGTCTGGGGCAGGGTGTCGGCCTTGGTGGTATCCTGTGCGGGGGTCTCAGCCGGCTGGGCAGGCACGGTGGTGTCGTCCTGAGCCGGTTCCTCGCCGGGGGTCTCGTCCTGTGCAGGTGCGTCGGGCTCTGCAGGCTCCTCGGGGGTCTCCGGGGTCTTGGGACTCTCGGGCTCCGTGGGTTCCTCGGGCTCCGTCGGGACGACCGGGACATCGGGGATGTCCGTGCCGTTCTTCAGGTTGGTGAAGACGATCTCGGCGGTGTCATTCTTGGGCACAACGCCGGTGTCTGCGCCGCTGACGCTCTGCAGGGTCCAGCCGGTCTGGCGGACCTCGGCGATGGTGTAGCCAACGCCTGCAGGCAGGTTTGCGATGGTGATGCTTTCGCCGCCCTTCAGCGAGAAGGATGCGATGCCGTTTTCAAACTGCACGCCGTATTCTTCTGCGTCTGCGGTGGTGATGGTGTTGTCATCCAGCATCAGCATAAAGTTGAAGACGGTGTCCGCGTCGTCGGCGTCCAGCTCACCGGCCAGCTCCTTGGTGACCACCAGGGAACCGGTTGCGGTCTGCTTTTCGTTGACGAACGCGATCTCGGCGGTGGCGCGGTAGGGCACTTTGCCCTCGGCGTCGCCGTCCACCCGGGCCAGCAGCCAGCCGCCCTTGGACTGCTCGGTGATGGTGTAACCCATGCGAACAGGCAGGTTTTCGATGGTCTTGCTTTCGCCGTCTTTCAGGGTGAAGGTCGCCTTGCCGTTTTCGAACCGGACGCCGTACCGCTCGTCGTTCACGGTGTCGATGGTCTCATCGTCCAGCGTGAGCACGAAGGTGAACTCGGCGTCGCAGTCGTCCACCAGCTGTTCGCCGGTCGTCTGCTTGTGGACGATCAGGGTGCCGGTGGGGCCGTGGGCGGCCTTGAGGGACAGGCGGTTGGTATAAGAAGTGACGGGTTCGACGAGAACCATGTGCAGGTCCGCTACGGCCTCCGCGTGGGCGTTCCAGCGGGTGTTGTCACTGTCGTCGTACCAGCCGTCAATGGGGTGGTAGCAGTCCGGGTAACCGTCCAGTGCCCAGTCGCTGCCGGTAGCACCAAAGGTAATGGTGGCACTCTCGCCGTTCTCGATATCGTCACCGCTAACTTCTGCATGGTTGTTATACAGCTGTACGTCATCCGAAAGGGTCGCAGTGGCATAGTTTCGGAGACCGCCGCCATCCTGAGAAGTGGTGTTATAACGAACACGGCCTGAAAGCAGAGTCAGCGTTGCACCCTTTTTATTGACAATGCCGCTGCTCTTGTTGTGCTCGACCTGCAGGTCAACATCTCTTTCTACAGTAAACGTTCCACTATTGGTGTTATAAATACCGTAGGAATTGTTGTTATCGGTAGAAACATTTGCACCGGTCGCTACAATAAACGTTCCGAGGGAATTACCAATACCGAAAGATTTATTGTTGTCGGCAGAAACATTTGCGCCATTTTCTATGGTGAAAACTCCACCGTCATTGTAAATACCGTAGCCTTCGTTACGGTCGGCAGAAACATCTGCACCGCTCTGAATTGTAAAGTAGTCATCTGCAGGGGTGGAGAAATTTCCGTAGACGGTGTTGTAAATGCCAGCAGACGCATTGTTGTTGGCAGTGACATGTGCGCCGCCCTCAATAAGGAAGAAACCTGTTGCCCACGCTAGATCACCACCGCCTGCATAGTTGTAGATGCCGACATCATTATTGTTTGCGGAGACATTGGCACCGCTTTTAATGGCAGTACGGGCATCGAAACTGTTTGCAAAGCCGAGCTGGCTATTGCCATCGACGATGACGGTTGCACCGCTTTCAATGTTCAGCTTCCACTCGTTTAAAAGGCCGGATAAACCCAAATTGTTGCGGGCATAGATATACGCACCGGATTCGATGGTCACGTTGCCTTCGTAGGTGGCATCGTCATGCTGTGCGTGCACGACAAAACCGCCGGTGGCACCATAAAGGTCAGCCTTACCGTTGCCCGTGCAGATAACCCGTCCACGAATATGACTTTCACCTTCACGGCTGTTGCCAATGCCGACGCCAGAGCCGCCGCTGTCAGTAGCATACAACGTAGAAGCAGCATCCATATCAAGGACACCAGCATAAACGGCATAGCCATACCACCCGCCGGGGTTATTGGTTGCGGTGAGCGTGGAAGATATCATGGTCAGCGTGCCGCCATAGCTTCCTACACCATAACAGCCGAGAGCACCGCCATAACCGTAGAGACCGTTACCAGTAAAATAGACATCGGCATTGTCCAGCGTGAGATTGATGGGGTCGATGGTCATTCCGTACCAGCCACAGCCGGTGACTTTCAGAGAAGACGAAGTGACCCAGATGCCGTGACCGTCTTCACTGTAACTCTCTGCGTAGATACCGCTGGCTTCTTCGGCAGCAAAACCGGAGATTTCGGCATTTGTATTGTCTTCAAAATACAAATCACTGTCGTGCTCCAGGAAAATGCCGCTGCCTAAGATTTGGTCCGGTGTCAATGAGAATTCGACATGGCTCAAATGCAGCTTGCTGGAATGGGTGATCAGGTTGGCCGTATTGCCTGCGCTGTGTTCATGGGTATGCTGAGCCGCATGAATGGTCAACGTGAGATCCTGGAACGTGATATCACTCTGATACGCATACATGCCATACTGCTCCAGCGTCAGCGTGTAGGTATTGCCGCCGGAAATGGTCAAGTTCTTACTATGGAACTCAAGGCCCGTACTCAGCTCGATGTCCTGCAACAGATCAATCTGGGCGCCATCCGCTGCATCGTCGATCGCTTCGGTCAGCGTTGCATAGGTTTTGCCATTGATTGCACACACAGCCTGATCGCTGCCTGTGCCGTCCGCAGAGCCGGGCGTGTCCGCGTAGAGATCGGGGATGGGGTCGTCTGCATACAGGTCTTCCACAAACGGCGTTGTCGCGGCCGCCGCTGTTTTCGCACTGTTTGCATCCGCAGCGTCCTTCACCGGGTCCGTCTCCACCGGGTCCGTCTCCGCCGGGCCGGAAGCAGCATTTGTGCCGGGGTCCACAGCCACCGGGGTCTGTTCCTCTGAAAGATCAAAGGAACAGAGATCGGTGGAAAGGTCTTCCCAGCCAATAATGGTGCCGTCCGAATCCGTGATGGGGTCGGAACTCAGTGCAAGCGCACTCAGCGGCATGACACAAAGCAGCAATCCGATGGTCAGTATCACTACGAACCATCTTTTTTTCATAATTTATTACCTCCTTCTTTCTAAAATATGGTGCATTTTGTGCACCATTCATATATTACCATCTGAATTCTGGAAAAACAAGGGGTCCGAAAGATTTTGCACCACAAAAAAGCTGGCTTTTTGCGCCGATTGGGAACGGTACCGGAGTTTCTCCGGCATGTGCTGCCGAAACGGCCCTGAAAACGTGCATCCATGCCAAAAAATACCGGAAACGTGCACGAATTGCAACAAATGAAAAGCTCCCGGAAAATACCGGGAGCAAAGCGGAAATGACAGGGGGAAATGTCCGGCGGGGTGCTCAGCCGCCCAGAATGGCGTGCAGGTCGTCTTCCGGCGTGGTGACGGCTTTCAGGTCATATTTTTGCTGCAGCACCTGCACCACCCCCGGCGAGAGGAAGGCGGGCAGGGTGGGCCCCAGCCGGATGTTTTTGATGCCCAGCGCCAGCAGCGCGATCAGGATGCACACGGCCTTCTGCTCAAACCAGCACAGCACCAGCGAGAGCGGCAGGTCGTTCACCCCGCAGCCAAAGGCGTCTGCCAACGCCAGTGCGATGCGGATGGCACTGTAGGCGTCGTTGCACTGGCCCACGTCCAGAATGCGGGGCAGCCCGGTGCCGGGCACGTTGCCCAAAGGCAGATCGTTCAGCCGGAACTTGCCGCACGCCAGCGTCAGGATCACCGTGTCCTGTGGGGTGAGCTTGGCGAACTCGGTGTAGTACCGGCGGGAAGGCCGTGTGCCGTCGCAGCCGCCCACCAGGAAAAAGTGCCGGAGCTTGCCGTCCTTTACCGCCTGCACGATCTCGCCCGCATGGCGCAGCACGGCATCGTGCGCAAAGCCGGTGACGACGGCCTTGCCGCCGTTCATGCCGGGCACGAGGGTGTCCTCTTTGTAGCCGCCCAGCTCCAGCGCCCGGCGGATGACGGGGGAGAAATCCCGCCCTTCGTTGATGTGCACGATGCCGGGGTAGGACACCACCGAGGTGGTGAACACCCGGTCGGCGTAACTCTCCCGCAGGGGCATGATGCAGTTGGTGGTGAACAGGATGGGCGCGGGGATATCCTCAAACTCGGTCTGCTGGTTCTGCCATGCGGTGCCGAAGTTGCCCTTCAGGTGGGGGTATTTCTGCTTCAGCTCCGGGTAGCCGTGGGCGGGCAGCATCTCCGAGTGGGTGTAGATGTGGATGCCCTTGCCCTTCGTCTGCTCGAGCAATTGCTGCATGTCGAACAGGTCATGGCCGGAAACCACGATGAACGGCCCTTTTTCAATGGTCAGCGGCACTTCCACCGGCACCGGGTCGCCAAAGGCCCCGGTGTTGGCGGCGTCCAGCAGCTCCATGCAGCGGTAGCTGGCTTCGCCGGTCTTCTGCACCAGCGCCCACAGCTCGTCCATGGAAAGGCCCTCGGCGCTCAGAGTTTCCAGCGCGGTGCAGAAAAAGCGGTCCAGCTCCGGGCTGATGCGGCCCAGCACCCGGGCGTGGTAGTTGTAGGCCGCCATGCCCCGCAGGCTGAACAGCACGAAGCTTTTCAGGCTGCGCACGTCCGGGTCCGGCTCGTGCCACAGCCGCTGCATGTCGTAGTCCGGCGCGACGGCCGGGCAGGCGGCGTGGACCTTCTCGGTGAGGGCGTCCACGGTGGCGGCGTCAAAGTTGACATTGGTGATGGTGGTGAACAGCCCCTGCATCAGCAAAAGGGCCTGCTCCGGGGCCGGGGCGCGGCCCGCGTCCACCAGCTGCCCGGCAAAGGTGATCAGCGCGCCGGTGAGCCGGTCCTGCGCGGCGGCTGTCTCGGCCGATTTGCCGCACACACCCGCTGCCCCGGTGCAGGCCGTGCAGCCCGCCGCCTGCTCACATTGAAAACAGAACATCCGTTCGTCCATAGAAAAACTCCCTTTCCTGCGTGAGATACCGGGAGTATGGCCGAAAAGCGCCGCCGTTATGCACACACAAAAAACAAGCGTGCACACGGGGCACTGCCCATGCGCACGCTCGTTTGGAAGGGAGCCTGGTTTTGGCTTACTGGATGCCGGTCACCTTGTAGTCCTGGTCCTCGACGGCCTTCTTCAGCACGTCGTCGGCCACTTCGGCGTTCAGGGTGACGATGGCGGTGCCGGCCTCGTGGCTCACCACGGCCTCGTCCACCTCGGGCAGGGCTTCCAGAGCCTTCTTCACGCGGGCCTCGCAGTGGCCGCACATCATGCCTTCTACGTTCAGGGTCTTCTTCATGGAATTATCCTCCTTGGTACTCTCTTTTTCCTCAACCGCTGCGGGCTGCGTCAGGGCAGCGGGCAGGGAAGATGCATTTTTGGGCGCATGGTCGCGCTTGGTGCTGTGCAGATCAAACAGGTTCAGGCGCAGGGCGTTGCTCACCACGCAGAAGCTGGAAAGGCTCATGGCGGCCGCGCCGAACATGGGGTTCAGGGTCAGGCCGAAGGGGATGAACACACCGGCTGCCAGCGGGATGCCGATGACGTTGTAGATGAACGCCCAGAACAGGTTTTCGTGGATGTTGCGCAGGGTGGCGCGGCTCAGGCGGATGGCGGCGGGCACATCCGACAGCTTGGAGTTCATCAGCACCACGTCCGCTGCGTCGATGGCAACATCGGTGCCTGCGCCGATGGCGATGCCGGTGTCGGCGCGGGTCAGGGCCGGGGCGTCGTTGATGCCGTCGCCCACCATGGCCACCTTGCCGTAAGCCTGCAGCTGGCGGATGACGGCTTCCTTGCCGTCGGGCAGCACGCCTGCGATGACTTCGTCCACACCGGCCTGCCTGCCAATGGCGTCGGCGGTGCGCTGGTTGTCGCCGGTGAGCATCACCACGCGGATGCCCATGTTCTGCAGTTCCTTGATGGCGCGGGGGCTGTCTTCCTTGATGGTATCCGCCACCGCGATGATGCCCAGCAGCCGGTCCGCGCCGCCGAAGAACAGCGGCGTCTTGCCCTGAGCCGAGAGGGCGGCGGCCTTCTCCTGCAAGGCGGCAGGCACGGTGACCTTGGTCTGGATGAAAACGGCGTTGCCGGCAAAGATGTCCACGCCGTCCAGCTTGGCGGCCAGACCGTTGCCCGGCAGGGCCGCGAAGTCGGTCACCTCGGGGGCGTCCAGCTTCTGCGCCTCGGTGTGGGCCAGCACGGCCTTTGCCAGCGGGTGCTCGCTCTTGCGCTCCAATGCGGCGGCAAGGGTGAGCAGTTCGCCTTCGGTCACGCCCTCGGCGGGCAGGATGTCGGTGACTTTGGGTTCACCGCTGGTGATGGTGCCGGTCTTATCCAGCGCCACGATCTGGGTGCGGCCTGCGGCTTCCAGCGAAGCGGCGGTCTTGAACAGGATGCCGTTCTTCGCGCCCAGACCGTTGCCCACCATGATGGCCACGGGCGTTGCCAGGCCCAGCGCACAGGGGCAGCTGATGACCAGCACCGAGATGCCGCGGGCCAGCGCATAGCCCAGTTCCCGGCCCAGCAGCAGCCACACGATGGTGGTGACCACCGCGATGGTAATGACCGCCGGCACGAAGAAACCGGACACCGTATCGGCAATTTTTGCAATGGGAGCCTTGGTGGCGGCGGCATCGCTGACCATCCGGATGATCTGGGCAAGGGTGGTGTCCTCGCCCACGCGGGTGGCCCGGCACTGCAGGAAACCGGACTGGTTGGTGGTGGCAGCGCTCACCTTATCGCCCTCGGCCTTGTCCACGGGGATGCTCTCGCCGGTCAGGGCACTCTCGTTCACGGCGCTGGTGCCTTCCAGCACGATGCCATCCACGGGCACGTTCTCGCCCGGGCGCACCACGAAGATGTCACCCTTCTGCACCTGCTCGATGGGCACCGTTACTTCCGCGCCGTCCCGCAGCAGGGTGGCGGTCTTGGGGGCCAGCTTCATCAGGCTCTTGAGGGCGTCGGTGGTCTTGCCCTTGGAGCGGGCTTCCAGCATCTTGCCCACCGTGATGAGGGTCAGGATCATGGCCGCCGACTCAAAGTAGAACTCCATCATATAGTGCATGACCAGCTCGCTGTTGCCGTCCACCTGGGCGCGGGTCATGGCAAACAGCGCGTAGGTGCTCCACACAAAGCTTGCCATGGAGCCCAGCGCCACCAGCGTGTCCATGTTGGGCGAGCGGTGGATGAGGCCCTTGAAGCCGTTGATGAAGAACTTCTGGTTGATGACCATCACGATGCCCGCCAGCAGCAGCTGCACAAGGCCCATGGCGATGTGGTTGCCGTCGAACCAGTGCGGCAGGGGCCAGCCCCACATCATGTGGCCCATGGAGAAGTACATCAGCACCAGCAGAAAGCCCACCGATGCGATCAGGCGGCGCTTGAGCTTGGGCGTTTCATGGTCGGCCAGGGCGTCCAGATCGGCATTGGTGCTGGAAGCGGCCGCTGCGCCGCCCGCAGCCTTCGGGCTGGCACCATAGCCTGCGTCCTGTACGGCTTTGATGATGTCGGCACTGGAAGCAGTGCCCTCCACGCCCATGGAGTTGGTCAGCAGGCTCACCGAGCAGCTGGTGACGCCGGGCACCTTGCTCACGGCCTTTTCCACCCGGGCAGAGCAGGCCGCGCAGCTCATGCCGGTAACATTGAATTGTTCCATAAAAACTCACTCCGCTATCGAGTATGTGCAGGGAAGGGTCATTTCATGAGCTTGGGCAGCAGCCAGAGCAGCTCATCCAGCTTTTCCTCGCCGCCCGCGCGCAGGTCGTCCGCCACGCAGGTGCCGATGTGCTGGGCCAGCAGCTCCTTGGCAAAGCTGTTCAGCGCCGAGGTGGTCGCAGCCACCTGCACAAGGATGTCCACGCAGTAGGCGTCCTTTTCCACCATGCCGCGGATGCCGCGCACCTGGCCCTCGATGCGGCTCAGCCGGTTCAGCAGAGCTTTGTGCTCGGCGGGGGTGCGGTCCTTGTGGCGGCAGCAGGCGGCAGGTTCGGTTTCGGCCTGCGCGCAGCAGTCTGCAGCGGCGGGTGCGGACACCTCGGCAGCAGACGTTTCGGGGGCGGACGCTTCGCTGCAACAGCAGCAGGACTTTTTCTCGTTCCTCATAAAAATCTCCTTTTACCCTGTGGGGGTATCGTTCTTACGATATGAGTATAGCACAGCAAACCCGATAAATCAAGTAGGGAATTGAAAAATACAAACAAAAAGAGGGAAGGCACTGCAAATGCCTTCCCTCTATCAAATCACTTTTACTTCTCCAGAATCCGCGGCACGAACAGGCTCAGCATCTTGCCCCACCAGTACCACTCGTGGGAGACATCGCCGCCCCACAGCTCCACATGGGCGGGCAGCTTTTCGGCCTTCAGCACATCGGCCAGCGCCTGGGTGTCGGCCAGTGCGTCGCCTTCGTAGGCACCCTGACCGGCGCAGAGCATCAGGCTGTTCTCCTCGGCCTTGGCCAGGGCCAGCTTGTTGGCGATGCCCTTTTCGGTCAGGTACTGCAGGGGAGAAGCGCGCAGCACCAGGTCGTCGGCTTCGCTGCCCCAGAAGCGGGTCAGGTCGTAGATGCCGGAAAGGCCGATGGCACCGGCGAACTGCTGCGGGCGGCGCAGGCGGCAGTTCACGGCGTGCACGGCACCCAGGTCGATGCCCACGCACCACAGTTTCGTGTCCTTTTCGGCCTCGTTCAGGGCCAGCACACGGGGAGCCAGCTCGGCGGTCAGGTAGACGAAGTACTTTTCCTCCATCTCGGCGCGGCGGCGCACAGGGATGTCACCGTTCAGCACGGCCTCACCGTCGATGCTGTCGGCGCAGAACAGCTGCACCTTGCCTTCGTTCAGCAGCTGGGCGATGGCGTCCGGCATGCCGTTGTTCTCCCAATCATAAAAGCGGCCGCCGCGGGCAGGCAGCGCCAGCACCGGCACACCGGCGGTGCCGTACACCTTGAACTCCATATCGCGGCCGAGCACGCGGCTCCACTCTTTGTAATAGGTACCCTGGATCATAAAAAATCAAGCACTCCTTCATTCTATATTCACCGGCCCGGGCACAGTCGCTGCGCACCGGTGCCGGTCGTTCGCAATTTAGAGAAAGCTTTTGGGGGAAAGATCACACGAACTGGTTGCGCTGGGCGTCGTACTCGTAGCCCACAGCTTTCAGCTTTGCGCACAGGTCTGCCTTGTCGGCGTCCATGTCATCGCACAGTGCATCGAGGTCTTTGTAAAAATCGCGCAGTTTCAGGTTCACGACGCTCAAAAGCATGATGGGGTCATTGGGGAGATTCATTGCGTTTTTCCTCCTTACCGGCCATTTCGGCAACAAAAAAAGCCGGCCACTCGACAAAGTGACCGGCCACATACACCAAATTAGACAGCGCGGGTAACTTTGCCAGCGCGCAGGCAACGGGAGCATGCGTAGACGTACTTGGGAGAACCCTCAACGACCGCCTTGACACGACGGACATTCGGCTTCCAGGTACGGTTGGAACGACGATGAGAGTGAGAAACCTTGATACCAAAGGCAACACCCTTGCCGCAGCATTCACATTTAGCCATGGTACTTGCACCTCCTGCAGTGAAGTAAGGAATCAAAATAATCAGCTTGACTATTGTAGCAGATTACCGGGCAAAAAGCAAGCCTTTTTTCAAAAAATATTGCGGTTTTTTGGAAAACTGCCCCGATGCACTCAGATGCTGTTTTTTGTTACGACCCCTTGTGTGAAAATGTGATTTGGAGCAGCCCGCAGGCTGCAACGGCGGCGACCGCCGCCAGTGACGGAAACAGGGAGAAGCTGTTGGGGCAGCGGCCAGCAAGACGTGAGTGCCGTTCAAGGCACGAAACGAATGCTGGGTGCCGCAACTCGTAGACAAATCACGAATTAAAAATAAAATTCCGCTGAAATGATCAGAGCGAAGCGGAGATCATTTTAAATCGTCTGGACACCCCTTGTCTAAAACCTCAAAAAATAGTATTATATATGGTATACTGAAAAAAGGCAGGAATATCGAATGACCTCTCAGGGCATCTATTATCTCATCCGCGCGCTGGTGGCGCTGGTGGCCATCCCGTTCCACGAGGCAGGCCACGCGCTGGCCGCCTGGCTGTTGGGCGACCCCACCGCAAAGCGGGAAGGCCGTCTTTCGCTGAACCCCTTCGCCCACTTTGACCTGCTGGGCACCCTGTGCATGGTGTTCGCAGGCGTGGGCTGGGCAAAGCCTGTGTCCACCAACCCCCGCAACTTCAAAAACCCCAAATGGGGCATGGCACTTACAGCGCTGGCCGGCCCTGTGGCAAACCTTTTGCTGGCCTACCTTGGCATGGTGGCGTGGAAGGTGCTGTACTACTGGGCACCGGTCAATAACGCCACCATTTATATTGCTATGTTTTTGCGGTATCTGGTGCTGATGAACGTGAGCCTTGCGGTGTTCAACCTGATCCCGGTGCCGCCGCTGGACGGCAGCCGCATTCTGCTGGTGGTGCTGCCGCAGCGCATCTACTTTGGTCTGATGCGGTACGAAAAATATATCATGATCGTCATGCTGGCAGCGGTGTGGGGCGGCTTTCTGGATGTGCCGCTGTACTACCTGAATAACGTGGTGTGGTCGCTTTTGGGTGCAGGCACCGGGTATATTGATAAGATTGCCTACGCCGTTTATGCAAGCAGCCTTGGGGCGGTGATCTAAGTGGCAGAGGAATTGACCTTCCATTTAGAAGATTTTGACGGCCCGCTGGAATTATTGCTGGCGCTGGTGGCCAAACATAAAATGGACTTGCATAATATCCCTATTTTGCAGCTCATCGACCAGTACACCCGCACCGTGGAACAAGCCGACCCCGACCCCGAGACTGCCAGCGCCTTCATTGAGATGGCGGCGCATCTGGTGGAGATGAAAAGCTTTCTGTTGCTGCCCCGCAGCGAAGAGGGCGAGCGCATGAAGCAAGAACTCACCGGTCAGCTGATCGAGTACGACCAGTGCCGCCGCATGGCGGCTTTGCTGCGCGCAAAAGGAGAAGCCGCCCCGGTGTTCGTGCGCCGTCCTATGGAGATGGAGCTGGACAACACCTACGCGCTGCACCATGCCCCGCAGATGCTTGCGGACTACTGGCAGGCGCTGGCGGGCCGCACCAAGACCCGCCGTGTGCCCACCCAGCAGCAGTTTGAGCCGCTGGTCACCGCGCCTATGGTGTCGGTCACCAGCCGGGTGGTGTATATCTTGCGCCGGATGCTGGGCGGCACCGTGGCAAAAATGGAGCAGCTGTTTTCCCGCAGCCAGAGCCGCAGCACCAACGTAGCTACCTTTCTGGCGCTGCTGGAGCTGGTGCGCGGCGGACGCATCGCGCTGGACGACAGGGGAGAGTTGACCATGCGCCGCACCCGCCCGGAACGCAATAAGGAGAACCCATGAACCAGAAACAAACCCTTGCCGCCGTGGAGGCAATGCTTTTTGCCTGCGGCGACCCCATAGCTGCCGATAAGCTGGCACAGGCGGTGCAGCTGCCGCAGTCTACCGTAGAGACCGCGCTGGAAACCCTGCACACCCGCTACCAGCGGGAGGACAGCGGCCTGTGTCTGCTGCATCTGAATACCCGATGGCAACTTGCCACCAAGACCCAGTGGGCGGACTGTGTGCGCCGCGTGCTGGACAGCCGCCGCGCTGTGCCGCTTGGCCCTGCGGCCATGGAGACCTTGACCGTCATCGCCTACAACCAGCCGGTGTCCCGCGCCTTTATCGAGCAGGTGCGCGGCGTGGACTCCTCCTCCAGCGTGTCCGGCCTGCTGGAAAAGGGGCTCATCGAGGAAGCCGGGCGTCTGGACCTGCCGGGTCGTCCGGTCAGCTTCCGCACCACCGACACATTTTTGCGTGTGTTCGGTCTGTCCAGTCTGGCAGACCTGCCGCCGGTGCACAGCGATGCACTGGCAGATGATCCGACCGAAAGTGAGGGCTGATCCATGGTCATGGTTCTTTCCGCAGTGGGCGCTTGTCTGCTGTTCGTCCTCAAGGCGGTGGGCATCCTGCTGCTGATTTTGTTGGTGCTTGCAGCGCTGTTGCTGCTGTGCCCCTTCTGCGCGGATGTCTGCTGGCAAAACGATACGCTTACCGTAAAAGCCGGGGCACTGGGCATCACTTTCCCTGTGTTCCAATACCCCAAGGCTGAACCTCCCGCCCAGCCGGAGGAGCCCAAGGGCTTTACCGGCAGACTGAAAGCAAAATTCCGCGCATGGCGTGCGGAGCGTAAGCGCAAAAAAGCTGAAAAAAAGGCTGCGCAGCCCGCAAAGCCTAAAGCCGAAAAGCCGCCGCGCCAAAAAGCAAAGATCACGCTGGATGTGATCTGCACCATGCTGCGGGGCGTGGGTACGCTGCTGCGGGCGGTGTTTGGCGCGCTCCGCTTTACAAAGATCTCGGTCTGCCTTGGCGTGCGCGGGGACGACCCTGCCGCAGCTGCCCGCAATTACGGCAAGCTGCAGGCGTGGCTTTACCCGACCCTTGGCGTGCTGGACCACTTTTTCTTTCTGGAATTTGACCAGCTGCGTGTCCTGCCGGACTTTGGCAGCGCCCAGCCCACTGTGCAGGACAAGGTGTCCTTCCGTGTCAGCGCACAGGCGCTGTTCATCGTCATTGCCGCCGTGCGTGTGCTGTACGAGTTCTGGCGCAAAAAAGTATTGGACATCTTTATATAAAGTGTGGTACACTAAATCTATATCAGAATGCTTTCCGGCGGGCGAACGTCTGTACGGATGAATAAAGGAGAGTTGTTTTTATGGCAGAGCATCCTATTCAGGGTCTGATGAACGTTACAATGGAAAAGATCCACCAGATGGTGGACTCCAACACCATCATCGGCAAGCCCATCACCACCGAGGACGGCATCACCATTCTGCCGGTGTCCAAGGTGAGCTTCGGCTTCGCTTCCGGCGGTACCGATTTTAACGGCAAGAACGCTGCCAACAAGGATCTGTTCGGCGGCGGCTCCGGTGCCGGTGTCAACATCCAGCCGGTGGCATTTCTGGTCATCAAGGATGGCTGCGTGCGCACCATCCAGCTGTCGGATAGCTCCAACAGCATCGACCGCGCCCTGACCATGCTGCCCGAGCTGGTGGAAAAGCTCACCACGCTGGTCAAAAAGGGCGATAAGGCACCCGCAGAGGAGCCCAAGGCAGAGTAACCCTTTACACAAATCAAGCCGCAGCCGCAGACCTTTTGGCCTGCGGTTTATATAGCCGCGCACCGTGCCCCGCAAAAGCAGGGGAGCGGTGCGCGTTTTGAGCGCCGTGAGGCGCACAAGGAGTAATATTATGGCAGAAGAACGTATTCAGAAGATCATGGCCGAGCAGGGTCTGTGCTCCCGCCGCGCCGCCGAGCAGATCATTGCCGAGGGCCGCGTCAAGGTGAACGGCCACCCGGTCAAGGTGGGCGACAAGATGGACCCCAACCGTGACGTGCTCCATGTGGATGACGAGCGCATCTACATCCAGAA
>OBLG01001536.1_pt1 | contig 17260 bp, 13 predicted proteins | sample 1517451 | NCBI WGS metagenome assembly OBLG01 (sample SAMN04571694, study PRJEB22368) | human gut metagenome | biome: human gut; material: stool | host: Homo sapiens | place: Luxembourg | collected 2012-06-29
GTTTTTGGAAGGATAATTTAGCGTTAGCTAAATTTCAATCCCCGACCGACACTCCACTAAACCATAATTTATTTATTACCCCAATATTAAAAATAGAACCTTAAAATAGAACCTATTTATCAAAAGTTGGTATATAGTCAAAAAAGCACTCGTCAAAAGACAAGTGCTTTTTGAATGTTTTTTGGAGCGGATGACGGGGCTCGAACCCGCTACCTCCACCTTGGCAAGGTGGCGCTCTACCAGATGAGCTACATCCGCATAATAAAAAGGGCAAAGGCATAAAACTTTTACCCTTTGGTGGGAACAATAGGACTCGAACCTATGACCCTCTGCTTGTAAGGCAGATGCTCTCCCAGCTGAGCTATGCTCCCATAAAGTTATTGTTATTTGTAAAAGCACCTCTTACGAAGTGCTTTTACAAAATTTGGAGGCGACACCCAGATTCGAACTGGGGAATCGGAGTTTTGCAGACTCGTGCCTTACCACTTGGCTATGTCGCCGAAATGCTGTAATCTCAATCAGCGATATTGATTATATCAAATACGGATTGATTTGTCAAGCATTATTTAAAAATTATTCAAAAATTTTTTACGAATTAAAAAAGCGGGTTTATCTGTTTATAAGTTTGCCGATATTTTTAAGTGCGATTGAAATTGTGCCGTCGTTGTTGTTGATAAACTCAATATATCTGTCATCTTTAAAATATTCTACGGGTACGGTTATTTCTATGCCCGTATCGGTTTTTATTTTCTGACTTTTGCTGGCTCTTACGGCAGATGTTTTTTCGATTTTTAAATCTTTGGGTATTTCTTTTTCTTCGATTTTCTTTTCAAATGCCTCTTGCATAACAGGTGACTCCGAAAAAATATTTTCGGCTAGTTCCTGTGTGGAAATGGTGTCGGATTCCTCGCAGTTTTCGACAATGTAGCTTTTTGCCTTTGAAACGGCGACTGACGAGTTTACTCCGTATTCTTCGGCGACCTCGTTTGCGGTTTCCCTTACGATTTTTACAGCCTCTTTTGCGGAAACGCCCGATGAACATTCGAGCAGTATTTCCGGAAGTACATATACGCTGTTGCCATCGATTTGGCGCTTTTTATCAGAAAAATGTATTTCTCCCGTTTTCATATTTATAATCGCATATGAATCTATTTTTTGCGACGGGGCCGGCAGGATAGCGTAATGCTTCATAATTTCGTTATGAATACCGTTTTCATCTGTAATTACCTGATGAGTATAGGCGGATTTGTTGGTTATAAGCAGAATTGCAAAGTAGTCGGAATCGTCATTTATATAATCTGCCGCAACAAAATCTATTGCGTCAAGTTTGTCAGAAAGAGAAATATTCTCATAAAGAACATTGGCAATTTGTGAAGTGAAATCTATAAATTCAAGACCTTTGTTACCGTATTCCGTCAGCGCCGCCGCAAAACCACTGTCGGCATTAAAAGTACCGCTTTTTCCCGCGGAATCCTTGTGAAGTTTTTCAAGGTGCTTTTGAAGAAATATGCTTACCGTATCATCTGTACAGTCAAGTTCGTTTTGAGAAAAAACGCTCATTCCCGAATTGAAGTCAAGTATATGTAAAACAGCTCTTTTAATAATCATATCATTTTTCCTAATCTGTGTAATATTTTGTTAAATAAAATCGAATATCGAATAATCAGGCACAAGCCGCCGACATTCCGTTGAAATTTATTATATTCTCATATTAAATAAAAATCAAGAGATACAGAAAAACCCGCACCAAAAGTTATAAAAACAACTCCTCAGTGCGGGTTTGGTTTGGCGTGCCAAAAGGGAATGAACCCCCGACCTTCTGCTTAGAAGTTCATTCCGAAGCGTTATTTCCAAGATAAACAAACCTCAACTTTTCCCATCCTAATGCGGTTTTCAGCAGGAAACATGGACGGTAAAGTCCGACAAAGCACCGCTTTTTAAAAAAACAAAAGTTAAGGTTCTCGCAATAGAAGGCGTCAAGCTCATAGTAGAACCCGTAACAGAATGAGAGGTAAATAATGTTAGGATTTATTATTTTAGGAATTATCCTTTTAATCCTGCTTATAGTAATCGTAAGCAATGTAAAAGTAGTACCGCAGGCACACGCATATGTAATTGAAAGACTCGGAACATATCATGTAACATGGTCAACAGGCTTGCATGTAAAAATTCCGTTTATCGACAAGATTTCAAAGAAAGTATCATTAAAAGAGCAGGTAATTGATTTTCCACCGCAGCATGGAGTGAATAAAACGATATCTTCTTGTAAATCTTAAAAAGTAAGGAAATATCGCAGAATTAGAAATAATCAATAACAATTACTTATTTAATATTTTTAACATCTGAGCCATTGGGCTCTTTTTTTATGCCTAAATTCTTGTAAACTTGTTTTTCCGTGTTACAAGAATGACTGATGAGGACGGTAGAATAGAGAGGGTGAGAGATGTTGAGAATATAGTAAAGATCCACCGGCTTAGCCGGTGGATTTTTACTTTGCAAAAATGCATATGAGATTCTTTAAAAATGTTAATTATAAATAAGAGGCAGATTCATTTTTATATTTCTGATTTATATTTCTGACTAATCGCCGACTCAAATTACGCCAAATGTGCTATATTAGATTCTTCAAAAGTAGTCAAGTAGTAGTCGGTTAAGAGGGCAGACTACTTTCAAAATCAACCGTATAACGATAATTTTATTATAGCATATAATCGTTTAATAACGACGATAATTATAATTTTTTAGGTTTTGCACATGAGTTGCGAACTTTTATTGGACAAGGCAGATAGACACGCATAGGAGAATAATAATCGGTGCTTTTAGATTTCATCATATTCAAAATAAATCTAATGCCGTAAATACCCATTGCATATACAGGTGCGTTTACCGTAGTGAGCGGAGGGTTTGTATATCCCGAAAGCTCCGTGTTATCAAATCCCATAACAGAAATATCCTCAGGAATTTTGTAACCGTTTTCTTGCAGAGCTCTCATTGCACCGATTGCAATAGGATCGCTTGCCGCAAAAATAGCTGTGGGGAGATTTCCTTTGCTGATCATTTCTGACATCATTTTATAACCGGATGATGTTGAAAATTTGTCCTGCATAATAAACCCATCATATTTAATGTTTAGTTCATCGCAAATGTCTGTGAAAGTGTTGAGTCGTTTATCAGGAAATATCGTTCCGTCCTCAAGCTGTTCAATGCCTCCGATAAAACCAACTGTTCTATGGCCTAAATCATATAGATATTTAATTGCATCGGACACTGCCTGACGAAAGTCGAGCGATACGGATGTGATTTCAATATTCTCAACGGTCATATCAAGAAAAACAATTTTATTATTCAATGAATGCAGTAATTTTATTTCTTGTTTACTAAACTTCCCGAGGCAGATTATGCCATCAACATCGCAGAGTACATTCTGATAGTCATTGTCTGTTTTAAATGTTCGTACAATACTTATATTATTTTTTGAACAGTAGTCCTCGATACCCTGTCTCATCAAAAAGTAATAATTATCTTCAATTTCCTGTTTGAAAGAGAACCATTGTAGAATTCCAATGCGACATGAAGGTGCTGATGTAACCCTTTTTTTCTTTACATAATTAAGTTCTTTAGCTGCTGCAAATATTTTTTGCTTCGTTTCAAGCGAGGTGCTGAGGGTAGTGTCGTTATTAAGCACTCTTGAAACAGTAGCAACTGATACATTTGCCTTTTTGGCAACATCTCTGATTGTAGCCAATTGAATCACCTCACTACCATTATAGTGAAATATTACCAAAAAATCAAGTCGTGTTTAGTAAAAAACGGAGAAAGCAAAAATGTTTACCAAAAACTATTGACAGTTTACGAAACAAAACATATAATTTAGTTAACATAAAAACAAAAGAAACATTATTATCAAATAATAGCGAAATCTTTTGTGCAGGTTGTCACGGCGTTTCATTTAAAATTAAAAGGAGGAAAAATTATGAAACAGACATCATCACAACCAAGACTTGATGGCAAAATCCCAGGTAGAATCAAATACACCTTTGCTTTAGGTGCCCTCGGCAAAGATATGATTTATGGTATGATTGCCACATTTTCAATGATTTATTTCACAGACATCATCAAGGTCAACCCGGTATTTATCGGCGTAATGTTCTTTGTTGCAAAGTTATGGGATGCCTTTAATGATTTGTTTATGGGTATGATTGTTGATAACACACGCAGCAGATGGGGTAAATTTATTCCATGGCTTGTAATAGGTACGCTGGTTAATTCAATTATATTTGTTGTTTTATTCACAGACTTCCACCTCAATGGCGTTGGACTTTGCGTATTTGCAACAGCAGCTTACATACTCTGGGGTATGACTTACACAATTATGGATATTCCTTATTGGTCAATTATTCCTAACCTCACTTCAAATCCTGAGGAGAGAGAAAAAGTTTCGGTACTTCCGAGAATCTTTGCAAGTATCGGTCAGTCACTTGTTATTGCAGGCTTTGGTGTTCAAATTATTGAGGCTCTCGGCGGCGGCACAACAAATCAGGCAGGTTATCACAGATTTGCAATCATAATTGCAATTGTATTTATTCTTACAATCGGTATTACAGTAATCAATCTTCCGAAAAAGAGAGATGATTCTGTTCCGGAAAAGAAAGTTAAGTTTAAAGATATTTTCTCAATCATCGGCAAGAATGATCAACTTCGTTGGGCGGTAACTCTTATCTTCCTTTACAACATCGGCATTCAGTGCATTATGGGTGTTGCTACATATTATTTCAAATATGTTTGCGGCGACGCAGGAATGATGTCATCATTTATGATCAGCGCATCAATCGCAGAGGTTGTAGGTCTTATCGTATTCCCTAAGGTTACAAAATTTCTTTCAAGAAAAACTTCGTTCCTTCTTGCGTGTCTTTTCCCTGCATTTGGTCTTGTAATGCTTTTGCTCGTAGGTATTTTTGCTCCGCACAATGTTGTGCTCACATCAATTTCAGGTGTTATTGTAAAACTTGGTACAGGTCTTGAACTTGGTTGTGCAACAGTATTCCTTGCAGATGTTGTTGATTACGGTGAATTTAAGCTTGGAACAAGAAATGAAGGCGTTGTATTCTCACTCCAGACGCTTATCGTAAAATTCACAGCAGCTCTTACAGCACTCGGTATTGGCGCAGCACTTGGAAGCACACAGTATGTTCCGGGACAGGAACAGTCATTTGCAACAGTAGCATCAATCAGTACACTTATGTGCATTGTTCCTGCGGTTTGTATGCTTATTGCTTATGTTGTTTACAGAAAGAAATATAAACTCAATGACGGTATGATGAAGAAGGTTATAAACACAATCAGTGCAAGAAGAGAAGGCAAGATTGATATGACACAACAGCTTGATGAAAGCGGTAACACAGAGCCTTCTATGTTCCTTCCTACAGTTGCAGAAAAGGCAGGTAAATAAAATGATTGATACTAAAACAGCAATTGAAAAAATTACAAACGGCGAATTTGATAATCTTTTCACTGATATATATATAGATTCATCAATGATTGATTATCAGAAAAAAAGATATGTTCATGCAATTGAGCAGTATGAAACAATTTATTGCCCTGATAAAGTAGCAATATTCAGTGCTCCCGGCAGAAGTGAGGTTTGCGGTAATCATACAGATCACCAGCATGGAATGGTGCTTGCAACATCAATTAATCTTGATACTATTGCTGTGTCGGCCAAGAATAACAATGATGTTGTAAGATTTGTTTCTGACGGTTATGATATGATTACTCTCGATATAAATGACCTCGAAGTTAATAATGATGAGGCAGGCACAACGGTCAGCCTCATCAGAGGTGTTCTTCGTGGACTTAAGGATCATGGATACAAAATTGGTGGATTCAATGCTTATGCAACAAGTGATGTACTTGTTGGTGCAGGACTTTCATCGTCAGCAGCTTTTGAGGTAGTTGTCGGAACTATTATTTCCGGCTTATATAATGATATGAAAATAAATTCAGTTGAGATTGCTCAGATTTCTCAGTATGCTGAAAATGTATTTTTCAAAAAGCCGTGCGGACTTATGGATCAAATGGCTTGTTCAGTCGGAGGAATGGTTAACATTGACTTTAAAGATCCGACAAAGCCAATTGTTAAGAAAGTACCTACCGAATTTGAAAAATATGATTACAGTCTTTGTATTGTTGACACAAAGGGTGATCATGTTGATCTTACAGATGATTATGCTATGATTCCATCGGAAATGAAAAAAGTTGCAAATTTTCTCGGAGAAGATTATCTGAGAGATTGTGATTCAAACGAATTTTATATTCACCTTGACGAAATTCGTGAGGCTGTTGGCGACAGACCGGTACTTCGTGCAATTCATTTCTTTAATGAGGAGCATAACGTTAAAAATGCCGTTTCGTCACTTGAAAACGGTAAGTTTGTTGAATTCCTTGACGCAATCAGAAAATCCGGTAATTCATCGTTTAAGTATCTTCAGAATGTATATACAACAAGAGATATTCAACATCAGAACATCTCGGTAGCCCTTGCACTCAGCGAAAGCCTTCTTCGCAATTACGGCGTGTGCCGTGTTCACGGCGGTGGATTTGCAGGTACAATTCAGGCGTTTGTCAAAAATGAATTTGTAAGTAATTACAAAGAATTTATAAATAAAATTTTCGGAGAAAACTCATGCCATGTTCTCAAAGTGAGAAAATACGGCGGAATAAAAGTAATGTAATTATGTAGGTTTTGTTTTTATTAAGGAGGACAAAATGAAAATTCTTGTTTTAGGCGGTGCCGGATATATCGGTTCGCATACAGTTTACAGACTTATTGAAAGCGGTAATGAGGTTGTTGTATTCGATAACCTTGAAACAGGTCATATCGAGGCGGTTCATCCCAAAGCAAAATTTTATAAAGGCGATCTCAGAAACAGAAGTGAAATTGACAGCGTTTTTGATAAAGAAAAAGGTATTGATGCTGTAATTCATTTTGCAGCCAATTCACTTGTCGGTGAAAGTATGACCAACCCCCTCAAATATTATGATAATAACCTCAACGGCACAAAGGTTTTGCTTCAGTCAATGGTGGCTCACGGAATTGATAAGATTGTATTTTCATCAACAGCGGCAACATACGGTGAGCCTGAGAGAACTCCTATTCTTGAAACCGATCCGACAAATCCGACAAACTGCTACGGAGAAACAAAGAAATCCATGGAGAGAATGTTCTATTGGGTTGAAAAAGCACATGGTTTAAGATATGTTTCTCTCAGATATTTCAATGCATGCGGAGCACATATCAGCGGAAAAATCGGTGAGGCACATAATCCTGAAACCCACCTTATTCCGATTATTCTTCAAGCGGCACAGGGTACCCGTGACCACATAAGTATTTTTGGTACTGATTATCCCACATCTGACGGAACTTGTATTCGTGATTATATCCATGTCACTGACCTTGCACAGGCTCATATTCTTGCAGTTGAATATCTTATGAAGGGCGGTAAAAGTGATATATTCAATCTTGGCAACGGTGTAGGTTTTTCTGTCCGTGAGGTAATTGAAAAAGCAAAGGAAGTTACACAGAAAGATATTAAGGTTGTTGAAGAAAGCAGAAGAAGCGGCGATCCTGCTGTATTGATTGCATCAAGCGATAAGGCGAAAACTGTACTTGGCTGGAAACCTGAGTATGATGATCTGGGAACAATTATTAAAACAGCGTGGGAATGGCATTCAACACATCCAAACGGCTATAGTAAGTGAGGCGGTATTTATGAAGAACAGCGTTTACGGCTTAATATTAAGACTTGTTTCATACGGAATCAATACAGGGCTTATTGAAAAAGAGGATATAATCTACACGCAAAATAGGCTTTTATCGTTGTTCCATATGGATGAACCCGATGACAGTTGTACTTGCCTTACAGCAGATAACGAGGATACTCTTGAAGAAATTTTGTCGGGACTTCTTGATTATGCATACGAAAAAGGAATCATTCCCGAAAATACAGTAACATATCGCGACTTATTTGATGTGAAACTTATGGCTTCACTTGTTAAGCGACCGTCAGAAGTAATAAGAGAATTTTGGCAGAATTATAGCGTTTCTCCTAAACTTGCAACCGATAGATACTATAAATTCAGCTGCGATACCGATTATATAAGAAGATATCGTATTAAGAAAGATTTAAAGTGGAAAACATCAACCGAATACGGTGATATTGATATCACGGTAAATCTTTCAAAGCCTGAAAAAGATCCGAAAGCTATTGCAGCGGCAAAACTTCAAAAACAGTCGGGCTATCCGAAATGTTTGCTTTGTAAGGAAAATGAAGGATATGCCGGAAGAGTAAATCATCCTGCAAGAGATAATCACAGAATTATTCCGCTCACCATTGACGGAGATAACTGGTTTATGCAATATTCTCCGTATGTTTATTACAATGAACATTGTATTGTGTTTAACGGTGAGCATACACCAATGGTAATCAATGATTCTACATTCAGAAAACTGTTTGATTTTATTTCACAGTTTCCGCATTATATAATCGGTTCTAATGCTGATTTGCCGATTGTAGGCGGTTCAATACTTACACATGAACATTTTCAGGGTGGCAGATACAGCTTTGCACTTAATAGGGCAGAGGTTGAAAGAAAGTTTATTGTTAACGGCTTTGATGATGTGGAGTGCGGAATTGTAAAGTGGCCTATGTCAGTTGTAAGATTGACTGGTAAAAACAAGGACAGCATTATTTCATTATCTTCTTATATTCTAAAGAGTTGGAGAGCGTACACGGACGCAGATGTTGGCATTTTTGCCGAAACAGACGGTGAAATTCACAACACTATTACTCCGATTGCTTTTACAAAGGATGGAAAATTTGTTATTGACCTCGTTCTCAGAAATAATATTACAAGTGAAGAGCATCCTCTGGGAGTATTTCATCCTCATGCGAATTTGCATCATATTAAAAAAGAAAATATCGGCCTTATTGAAGTTATGGGACTTGCAGTATTGCCCTCAAGGCTTAAAGATGAAATGGCTATTTTAAAGGATGCTATTCTTAATCACAAGGATGTAAGTGAAATTCCGAAAATCAGCAAACATTCCGAGTGGGTAAATGAATTTGTTTCGCAGTATGATGAAATCAATGAAAATAATGTTGATTCAATAATTCAAAATGAGATAGGAAAGGTGTTTCTTAATGTTCTTTTGGATGCAGGTGTATTCAAAAGAACTCCTGAAGGACAAAAGGCGTTTGATAAATTTATAAAGACGCTGTAGTAAAGGAAGTGCTAAAATGTCAAAGGTAAGGGTAGTAAATTTTGAACCTACATCCAAAGGTGAAAACACTCATCTTTATACAATAGAAAATAACAACGGAGCAAGCGTGACATTATGTGATTTAGGCGCAAGTGTCGTTTCAATAAAAGTTCCCGACAAAAACGGTAGTATTAGAGATGTAGTTCTCGGCTATGAGCACATTGGCGGTTATGAATTTGACGGAACATACTTCGGTGCTACTGTCGGAAGATGTTGCGGAAGAATTGCTTACGGCAAGTTTACTCTTAACGGAGAAGATTATCAGCTCTCTGTAAACAATGGGAGTAACCATCTACACGGTGGATTTAACAGCTTTAGCCGCAAAGTGTGGCTTGCGGTAGTTGATGATAAAGTTCCAAATACAGTTCTATTTATGCTTGATAGTCCCGACGGTGATGAGGGCTATCCCGGAAATATGAAGGTCTTTGTACGCTACACCTTTGATGATGAAAATGCACTTACGATAAAATGGTCGGCAGTTTCTGACAAAGACACAATATGTAATCTGACCAATCATTCATATTTCAATCTTAACGGACATAAAAGCGGTAAAGTTACAGAAAATCACAAGCTGAAAATAAATGCAAATTCCTTCATACCGATAAATTCAAACCTCAATCCCACAGGAGAGATAACTCCCGTTAAGAATACATCGTTTGATTTTACCGAACCCAAGTTAATTGGAAATGGTATTGACAGAAAAAACGAGCAGATTGGTTTTGCAAACGGTATTGATCATATGTTTGTGCTGAATCATTCTGATGAAGAATTTGTGCTTGCAGCCGAAGCTGAGGGTATTGATAGCGGAATCACATTAAAATGCTATACTTCTCAAAAAGGTGTTCATGTATATACAGCAAATTATGTCGATGTTTTGTCCAATATGGGAAAGGATTCAGCAACATACGGAGAAAATCCAGCGTTTTGTCTTGAAACCCAGGGCTTTCCCGATGCTGTAAATCACAAGAGTTTTCCTACGACAATATTAAAAGCAAACGAAAACTATACACAAACTACAAAATTTATTTTTGGTATAAACAAATAAAATGAGCTGATTTCTAACTCCTTTAAAAATAAAATCTCTCTAAAATCAAGGACCACCTATTTTTTTCTTGGGTGGTCCTTAATTTTTAATCTATGAGGATGTTTCAAGTTTTACAGTATTACACTGTCTTAAACATATTCTGTTTTAGCGGTTATGTGCCGAGCTGTGGAATAAAAGCAGTGCGGATAAGCTGTGAAAGTGTGTCAGAAATATTATCATAAAGAATACTGAGTGCGTCATAATTCCCACATTTTACAAACTTCGTGCACCGCCAAATCACTCATGTGGTTTTGCGGTAAATTTTGTAACTGTACAATTCTGACTGAAAATCGACCTGTTCTGTTTACACCGTAAAGCCGGAATATTCCCCTTGTACGGCTGTTTTTACAAACTACATTTTTCATTGCCGTATATTTCTTAGCGCTGTTTTTGCTTTTATATTAAAAGACGCTTAGGATAGATTTCTTTCCCCCCGTATCAAATTCATAATTTTCATTACCTCAACTTTTTAAAAAATAATCACTTTTCCCTAATATTTTCCCTCATCACAGAAAAATGTGGGATAATCAAAAATAAATATTGAAAAAGAGCATAGGAAGCTCCAGAATTGTAGTTGAAGAGACAAACAATGAAGGAGAGAAGCCTATGCTCTATTTAGATGAAATCAAAGTTGAATTTGAAAGTCAAGGATTTAAAGGAACACATATAGGAATCAGCCCTGATAAAGATAAAAGCGTACTGTTTTTGGAGAGCGTAAGGTCAACGCAGACAGTTCGGTGTCCTTATTGCGGAGGCAATGTATATATTTATGAAAACGGACAAGTCAAACTCAAAGATATTCCAATACAGAGAGGTACTACACACATATGGAACTTCTTTATCCATAGATATCAATGCAACCGTTCCCACGAAACATTTACAGAAGAAATACCTTTCAAATATCCCGGAGCACGGATAACATACCGAGCAGCAAACTGGATCAAGGGCTTTTTGCAGCAAAAACAAGATAATTCCTTGCAAATGCAACTTCATTTGCAAATTTCTTGACATTATTTTTCCCTCTTCTTTCTGAAATCACATTTTCTGTTAAATGTTCATTTTAAGCAATAATAGAACGCACATCCTGAGGTGTTCCTTGTCCCCATAGTTCCTTTAAAGCGACTAAAACTGGTTTCATCCAACACAGAAAAGCAGCGTTAGATTTATAATTTTGTTCGTTCATCAAATTTCCTCCATCAACTTATGCTTCCATCATATTATCTGTCCAAAGTTCGCACTGGGTCATAACGGTTTGCACAGCGTCTTCCATTCCTTCAGGTGGATATTTATGTTTCTTCAAAAGTTTTTTGATAAGCATACGCATTTTTGCTCTTGCCGACTCACGCTTTTGCCAGTCAATCGTCTTGTTTCTGCGGAGCGTATCGGCAAGCTCTTTTGTAATGGCAATCAGCTCATCATTCTCATAGAAGTCCTTGATTGCCTGCGGCTTTGTAAGAGCGTCGTAGAACGCAAGCTCATCGGCTGTAAGTCCGAGCTGGTCACCATCTTTTTGTGCTGCCGCAATCTGCTTTGCCAGTTTCAGCATTTCTTCAATGACTTCTTCATTGGTCAGCATACCGTTCAAATATGCATTGAGTGAACGCTGCATAATCTCGCTGAACTTTTCAGATTTAACCACATTCGTTCTACGGTAAACAGATACTTGCTCTGCAATCAACTTTTTCAAAAGCTCGACGGCAAGGTTCTTTTCCTTCATATTTGCGACTTCTTGGAGAAACTTCGGGTCAAACAGAGAGAACTCCTCTTTAATGTCCGAGAAAAGGTTGATAACACCTTCGCTCTTGATACTCTGCTTTAAGAGTTCGTTAATCCTTGCGTTCATTTCGGGCAAGGATATTTTTTTGCCGACACCTGTATTGGCAAGTCTTAAAACAAGTACACGCACAGACTCAAAGAACGCTGCTTCGATACGGTCGTCCTCATCAACCATAGAGGAGCAGAGGGACAATGCCTGATGAAGCATAAGCGCTTCTTTTACGAACGAGTCCTTATCGTCAATTTTTTCTCTGCCCATAATGAAGTTGACAGCGCCACTAATAGTCTTAGACCTTTCAAGGTCTGTGCCGGTTTGGAACTTAGAATAATCAAATCCGTGGAACTTATCACGGCAGACGGACAGCTTTTCTTGAAATTTCGGGAACGCAACCTTTGCAACATCGGTGTCGCCATAATTCTTTTTATCACGGGCGGTGTAGTCGTTCATTGCCTTTTTAAGTGCTGTTGCAATACCCACATAGTCAACAACAAGACCGCCTTCTTTGTCACGGAACACACGGTTTACACGGGCAATAGCCTGCATAAGATTGTGTCCCGACATCGGCTTGTAAACATACATAGTGGCAAGGGACGGCACATCAAAGCCTGTGAGCCACATATCTACAACGATTGCAATTTTAAGCGGACTGTTGTTGTCTTTGAATTTCTTTGCAAGCTCGTTTTTGTGGTGCTTGTTTCCGATTATTTCACGCCATTCTTCCGGGTCATTGTTGCCGGAAGTCATTACAACCGCAACCTTTTCCGTCCAAGCTGGGCGCAGCTCTAAAATACGCTTGTAAATTTTCATAGCGATAGGGCGAGAGTAAGCAACAATCATTGCCTTGCCTGTCAGCAGATTTTCTCTGTTGTTCTCGTAGTGGTCGAGTATATCGCTTACAAGCGAATTTATGGTGTTATCGTTGCCAAATATTGCTTCCATCTGACCGAGTTCGCGCTTACTCTTTTCGATAACTTCTTCGTCGGCATTGGCAGACATAATATCATACTCGGTATCAATCATCCGTAGCGTTGCTTCATCGAGATTGAGCTTGATAACACGGCTTTCATAGTAAACAGGGCGGGTTGCTCCGTCCTCGACAGCCTGTGTCATATCGTAAATGTCGATATAGTCACCGAATACCTCACGGGTGCTGCGGTCTTTTGAAGAAATAGGCGTGCCTGTAAAACCTATATATGTAGCGTTAGGTAAGGTGTTGCGGATAACACGAGCCGTACCGATTTTTACCTTACCGGTTTTAGCGTCCACGGTTTCTGTCAGTCCGTATTGTCCACGGTGCGCTTCGTCTGCCATAACAACGATGTTGTGGCGTTCGGATAACGCTTCGTGCGACTCCTCAAACTTTTGCATAGTGGTAAAAATAATGCCGTTTGCCTGTCTGCCGTCCAACCAGTCCTTTAATCCGACATCATTTTTACCCGAAGTTTCTGTCAGCTTTCTGCAAGTAGCGTGTACCGGCTCTTGCCTTAAAAAGTCCTTACACTTTGCAAATTGACCATAAAGCTGGTTGTCAAGGTCGTTTCTGTCTGTGATAACAACAATCGTTGGGCTGTCCAACGCTTCTTGCAACAAATGAGCATAGAACACCATAGACAGCGATTTTCCGCTGCCTTGGGTGTGCCAAAATACGCCGCCCTTACCGTCGGTAACGGTAGCGTGCTTTGTGGATTCAATCGCTTTTCTGACTGCAAAGTATTGATGATACCCTGCGAGTATCTTAAACGAATTGATACCCTCGTTAGAAAAGCAGATAAAGTTTTTGATAATATCCAGCAGTCTTTTCTTTTGGAACATACCCTCAAAGAAAGTATCAAATTGGGCATACTGTGTATTTTCATAGTCGCCGTTTTTTGTTTTCCACTCCATAAAGCGGTCTTCACCGGAGGTGATCGTACCCGCTTTTGAGGTCAACTGGTCGCTCATTACGCAAATTGCGTTGTAAATGAACATAGATGGGATTTCTTTCATATAGTTGCGGAGCTGCCTGTACGCTTCGGAAGCGTCCGTTTCTTCACGGGACGGGGATTTTAGCTCGACCAGTACAACCGGTAAGCCGTTCAAAAAGAGAATTACATCAGGTCGTTTATTGCTGTTCTCAATAAAAGTCCATTGATTTGCCACGATAAAGGAGTTATTGTCGGGATTTTTGTAGTCAACAAGATAGACGATAGAGGAACGCTCCTCACCGTCAACAAAATATCTAACAGGAATACCGTTTTGCAGATAGTCCATAAAGACTGCGTTTTTCTGCACAAGTTCTCCGTTTTCAAAATTCTTCAGTTTGAATAATGCGTCCTGAATGGCATCATCAGGCAACCCTCTGTTCAAACGGTACAGAGAGTCAATCAGAACCTCCTCATATAACGGACTGTAAAAGTCTCTTTCAATATCGGGACCGTATGCGTACTCGTATCCCAAATCATTTCTGAATAGCTCGATTACTGAATTTTCATAATCGGCTTCGGTATATAATCCCGGCATTTTCGTTTCTCCTTTATTTCATTATTTCTCGTTTAAGCAATGATAAGTCTGCCTGAGATAGAAGTATTCTTGCTGTGATATTTCCGCTTTTATTATAATCTTCAAACAATATGTATTTTCTATTACCCGCATTTGATACATAGAGATTGCCGTGTGCTATTGAATTTCTCAAATGGCGTAGCACACATTGATAATCTGTTTCTGCTTTTTCTTTTCTTTTGCAAACGATGGCTTTTAACCTACGACTGACTGTTGCTTCATCGCCCAATCCGTGTTTTTCAAACTGTTGTATGAGTTTTTCGGAAGAATATGAATCTGAATATAATGATATTCTCCCGTTTACAAATTGTGATATAAAGTTGTTCCAATTACTTAACAATCTATCTTCATCAATTCTTGACGCCAAGTTACTATCAATCGTTGGTGCTGAGTGTAAGAAAAAACTAAATAATTTTGTCAATTTAATATCGTCAATTTCAAATGGGGCAATTTTGTTTTCTTTAATATCGTTGATTGTCATTAAAATCCCCCTTGATAAACAATAATTTAGCGGCTTAAAGTTTGATGTCGGAGACATCAAGCTTGCCTGACATAAGCTTGGGCAATAACGAATCACGAAGTTGCACTAAACGACAGATTTCATCATAATTGTTGCGAATAGCGGCATCCATTGGAGCGACCAATGCCTCAAATTCATCAAGCTTTTCACTTGATGGTATAAGAATAGGAATTTCGTTCAGCGATTTTCTGTTAATTGAGCCAAACACAGTACCCTCTCCATTAAAAACATCCAACTGCTTTTTGAGAGAAAACATTGTGTATAGCACGAAAGATTGATGATTATTTTTTGAATGAATAGCGGCAAGTCCTCGACCAATACAACAATCGATATGAGCCACATTTAGGTCACCGACAGGTGCTCGAACACTCATTAAAGTGTCATTAGCACAAGCCATTCGCTTCGGTTCAGTTGTATAAAGGCGTACAGTTGGAAATCTAAAACCAAATTCGGCTCGACCTTGGAAGAAAATTGTGCCTGTTCCGTCCTCGTTATAGCTACTTCCACTTGGCGACTGACCCATTGTAATATCAGCAATATCACTTAAAGTGCCTTCTGCCCATTCAGAACTAGCATTATCTATGAACATTTGCTGATATATTGCCTGAGCTTGCTGCTCTAAATTATTGTTTATCTTATCATTGAGTGCGATTTTATCATCAATCGACTTCAGAAATGAGCCAATTTTTCTCTGTTCAACTAATGGCGGCACATCAATTTCAAGATTTTTTACAACATCAGTCTGCACACGCTGTCGTCCAGATGAGCCAACCATAGATTTTATTGACGGTTCTCTTACTTCCGGGCTACAAACAAGGTAGTGCAAGTAATCCTTATCAGCAATTCCTTCTTTTGCTCGGAACACAATGTATTCCGTTGAGCCAAATCCAACCTCTCCATCATTTAAGATTGAGACTTGAGCTGTCTTTCCGTTTTCCAAACAAGGCGTAATCCTTGCCATAATTGTATCGCCATTGCGAAACTTCGTGCCACCTGAAAAACATTCTTCGGTATAATACGGAACATCTCTATAAAATGGTCTAAGTACATCCATAGAGATTTTCTTAGCTATTTCACCTTTTTTTATTGTTTCTCTCGGATTGAAATCTGCAATATCAGAAAGCTTCATTTTTGTCCATTCAGATTTCATACCCAATCGCCCCCAGTTTCTTACGGATTTCGTACTCTAATTCGTGGGACTTTGCAAACATCTCAGATAATTCGGAGGTAAGGCGAGTCATCTTTTCTTCAAACGGCTCTCCGTCGTCCTCGACTTTTTCAATACCAACATATCTGCCAGGTGTCAGAATGAAATCCTGCTTTTCGATTTCCTGAAGGTCGGCAACCGCACAGAAGCCTTTGACATCTTCAAGCGTACCTTCTTGAAATGCCGTAAATGTATCTGCCAGTTTTTGAATATCTTTATCGGTAAAATCTCTGTGCTTACGGTCAACCATATAACCCATTTTGCGGGCGTCAATAAACAGGGTTTTGCCTTTTTGCTTTTTGTTCTTGGTAATAAACCAAAGCGTAACAGGAATGGTAACGCTGTAAAAGAGCTGTGTTGGCAGAGCAACAATACCTTCTACAAGGTCAGCCTGAATAATGTTCTTTCTGATTTCTCCCTCGCCGCTTGACTGAGAGGACAAAGCACCGTTTGCAAGCACAAGACCGATTTTTCCGTTAGGTGCAAGGTGGTGTATCATATGCTGAATCCACGCATAGTTGGCATTGCCGGCAGGCGGTGTGCCGTACTTCCAACGAACATCTTCTTTGAGCTTTTCCTGTCCCCAGTTGGAAAGATTGAAAGGCGGATTTGCCATAATGAAATCTGCTTTCAGTGTTTTATGTAAGTCGTTGAAGAATGTATCTGCTTGATACGGACCGAAGTCTGCGTCAATGCCACGAATAGCCATATTCATTTTAGCCATTTTCCAAGTGTCGGCATTGGACTCCTGACCGTAAACGGCGATTTCGCCACGCTTACCGCTGTGTGCCTGAATGAACTTTGCACTCTGCACG
>OBLG01001550.1_pt1 | contig 17136 bp, 18 predicted proteins | sample 1517451 | NCBI WGS metagenome assembly OBLG01 (sample SAMN04571694, study PRJEB22368) | human gut metagenome | biome: human gut; material: stool | host: Homo sapiens | place: Luxembourg | collected 2012-06-29
CTTCGTCGCGCGGTAAAACATCCCCAAGGCTCCCTTGTGTAAAGGGAGCTGGCGCGAAGCGCCTGAGGGATTGATTCTTGCAGATTTGCAGCTGCAGGTTGTCTCCGACGGCCCTATCTTTTCCCTTGCGCGGGAAAAGATAGGGGAGAAAAGGGCGCTGTTGACTCAGAAACCGCCATCACGTATCTGCTCTATAGATGGACGCGCTTCTGCGGCGTCCCATTTACTGATCAGGGAATTTCTGCCGAAAGCGCACGTCATCGTTGGTGATGGCTGAATCGGTGCCCGGAAATTTGTTATGTGCGCCTGCGGGCGCAAAAAGGCCGATGCGGGGGCTTCGGCCTCTACGAGGGTAAACTGTTTATGACAACAAAACAAGTCGTTTATATGCTGCTGGCGATGCTCGTTGCGGCGGCGGTCTCATTTGCGGCGACGCCGCTGGTCAAGACGCTGGCGTGCAAGGTCGGCGCGATCGATGTGCCGAAGGATAACCGGCGCATGCACAAGGTGCCGATCCCCCGGATGGGCGGTCTGGCCATTTTTCTGGCGTTCTTGCTCTCCGTGCTCGTCTTCGCGGAGATCGACCGGCAGATGCAGGGCATCCTGCTCGGCGCGATCATGATCGTGATCCTCGGCGTGCTGGACGATATCATGGCGCTCAAGGCGCTGCCGAAGCTGTTCGTGCAGATCGCCGCGGCGGGCGTCGCGGTCTGGCACGGCTGCAGGATCCAGTTCATCTCGAACCCGAACGTCTTCTCCGAGGCGACGTATCTGAACCTCGGCTGGCTGTCCATCCCGGTCACGATCATCTGGATCGTCGCCATCACGAACGCCGTCAACTTCATTGACGGTCTCGACGGGCTGGCCGTCGGTGTGTCCGCCATCTCCACGGCGTCTTTGATCGTGATCGCGCTCATGGTCAAGGAGGTCAACATCGTCATCATCCTTTGCGCGCTCTTCGGCGCCTGCCTGGGCTTCATCCCGTACAATATGAACCCCGCGAAGATCTTCATGGGCGACACCGGCTCGACGTTCCTGGGCTACATCCTGGCCACGCTCTCCATTACGGGCCTGTTCAAGATGTACGCCATCATCTCCTTCGCCGTGCCGTTCCTCATCCTCGGCATCCCGATCTTCGATATCTGCTTTGCATTCCTGCGCCGCATCGCCCACGGCCAGAACCCGATGAAGGCCGACCGCGGCCATTTCCACCACCGGCTGATCGACATGGGCTTCTCGCAGAAGCAGTCTGTCGCCATCGCCTACATGCTCACGGGCATGCTGGGGCTGGCCGCCGTGCTGCTGACGTCTTCGGGCGAGCTCAAGGCGCTGATCCTCATCGCGGCGATCTTTATCGTCAGCGCCATCGGCTTCAGGCTGATCTTCTCGAAGAACGACCCCGCGGAGGACGCCTCTTCGCCGGAGCCGGAAGAAAAACAGGAGGAACCGCATGAATAAGCTGAAAGTCATGTCCGTCTTCGGCACAAGGCCGGAGGCCATCAAAATGGCGCCGCTTGTCAAGGCGCTGCAGGCCAGCGAGCAGATCGAAAGCATCGTCTGCCTGACCGGCCAGCACCGGGAAATGCTCGACTCCGTCATGGAGATCTTTCAGCTGACGGGCGATTATGACCTGCATATCATGGAAAAGCGCCAGACGCTCTCCACCATCACCACAAAGACGCTTCTCGGCATGGACAGCGTTCTGGATACCGTCAAACCCGATCTTGTCCTCGTCCACGGCGATACGTCCACGACGTTTGCTGGCGCGCTTGCCGCGTTTTACCATCAGGTCAAGGTCGGCCACGTCGAGGCCGGCCTGCGTACCTGGGACAAATACTCCCCCTTCCCGGAGGAGATGAACCGCACCCTCGTCGGCGATATCGCCGATCTGCATTTTTCCCCGACAAAGGCCAACGCGGATAATCTCCGCCGTGAGGCCATCATGGGCGATATCTTCATCACCGGCAACACGGCCATCGACGCCATGCAGTACACCGTGAAGCCCGATTTCGTCTTCCCGACGGCGCTTCTGAACGAGCTGGATTTCCGGAACCACCGGATCATCGCCGTCACCTGCCACCGGCGGGAGAATTACGGCAAGCCCATGGAGGCCATCATGCACGCCATTCTGGAGATCGTGCAGACGCACCCCGATGTGGAGGTCGTCTATCCCGTCCACCTGAGTCCCGTCGTGCGCGAATGCGTTTTCCCGATTCTGGGCGGCCACGACCGCATTCACCTCATCGATCCGGTCGACGTGGAGGAAATGCACAATCTCATTGCCCGCTGCTATATGGTCATGACTGACTCCGGCGGCTTGCAGGAGGAAGCGCCTGCCCTCGGCAAGCCTGTCCTCGTCATGCGCCGCGAAACAGAACGCCCGGAGGCCATCGCCGCCGGAACGGCAAAGCTCGCAGGCGTGGAAAAGGACGAGATCGTGCGGCTTGCGGACGAGCTGCTGGACGACCCCGCTGCGTATGCGCGTATGGCAAAGGCCGTCAACCCCTACGGCGACGGCCATGCAAGCGAACGCATCGTACAGGCGATTTTGTGGCACTTTGGCCGCGCAGCGGAAAAGCCCGCCGATTTTAACGCCTGATTGAACGCAAAACGAAAGGACGGTGACGGACGACGGAGCAGAACCAGAAAAACAGACGGACGCTGCTGATGTTCATTCTTGCGACGCTGGCTGTGATCGTCGTGATCGGCGCGCTGTTTGTCGGCAATATGCAGCAGAACAAGCGCGACGCCATCGTCCTGCCGGACGCGGCGCAGAGCACCCAGCCGGAGCTTCAGCCCGACGAAAATGAGCCTGCGCTGCTTGAGGTCACGCGCGAAAACGTGCAGAGCATCGTGCGCAGCCTGCGCCGCCCGCAGTATTACCATCAGACCTATACCATCACCCGCCAGATGAACGGCGCTGTATCCGAGACATCCGCCGAGCTTTGGGTCGCGGACACGCGCGTGTGCGCTGTCCTGACGACCGCCAGCGGGGAAAAGCATATCCTGACCGACGGCGAGACGCTCTATGTCTGGTACGCCGGGGATGAAACGGTACGCACGCTTGCGGCCTCCCAGGACGCGACGATGGACGAGCTGATCGGTATCCCGACCTATGAACAGGTCGGAGCCATGCCGCCCGCCTCCATCACCGACGGCGAATTCATCACCGACGACCGCTATGATTCCGGCCAGCAGATCTTCGCCGCCTCGGAGGAGGGGACTGTCCGCCGCGAATGTTGGATCAGCCTCAGCTACGGCCTTCTGACCGAAAGCATCCTCAAATCCGGCGGCGAAACGATTTATGACGCCATCCAGACCGGACTCGAGATTTTGGCCGCCGGAGACGAGACGTTTGAAGACGTCTTCACCCTCCCGGACGGAACTGTCCCGTTCCAAGAGTAAGCGGCACCCCGAGGCTCCCCTTTCAAGGGGAGCTGGCGCGCAGCGCCTGAGAGGTTGCGGCAGGCAGCAGCGAGAAGCGGAAATCCAATGCGAATCCGTAGGCACCTGCCCATTTAACTGTAGGGGCCGATGCCCACATCGGCCCGGCAGAATGCACCGATTTTACGGGGATCTCCGGCGAAGGCGTAACTTCCCAACGGGCCGATGTGGGCATCGGCCCCTACAATCCGGTCAACAGAATTGCTACAGAAATCGAAGCAGCATTCATTTCCTCAGAAAAACCTTACGACAGCAAAAATGCTGCCGCCGTTAAAATGACCGACAGCTGATCCTCCTCCTCGCCGTCCACGACGAGCAGCAGCAGGATCAGCAGCATCAGAAGATCCCCCGTATCAATGCTGCGCGGCAGCAGCCGCGACAGAAATCCGCCATGCTCCGCCGTACAGGGCGGGGCAGGAGGCGGGGGAGCAGGCGGCGCGCACACAGGCTCTGGAGGCGGAGCGGGCGCAGCCGCCTGCGGCTCCGCGCCGACGCGTGTCGGATGATAGACGCCTGCGGCGTCCGGTATGTAGCGGTTATACATCATGGCGTCTCCTTTGCTCCGGGACCTCTGCCCCGGTTTTTCAGAGCCAGACTCGCAAGACTTGCCAGCCGCGCCGCATGCAGCGCCCGGTCGATCTTTTCCTGCCGCTCCTTGCGCAGAAAAGGCTTCAGCGCCAGCAGCAGCGCTTCCTGCCTTCTGTCCATTTTTCCCGCCTGCCGCAGCATTGCGGCGGCAGGCTCCGGCAGCGGCTGCTGCTGAAAAACGGCCTGCACCGGCTTCGGCTCCGATTCCGGGGGGTCCGGCACGGGCGCGCGCTCCGGCTGCGCCTGCGGCACGGAAAAGCCCATCGATCCGGCCAGCTCCCGCAGCTCCTGCAGCTGCGCGGGATCATCCAATACGGCGCGCAGCGCGCGCTCCAGCTCATCCATTGAGCTTCCTCAACAGCGCCTGTGCCTGCTCTGTGTTCAGGACAGGCCGCAGAAGCTCCATCGCCCGTGCGTGGTCGCCCTGCTTTGCCGCGTCAGCGGCCTGACGCAGCCGCTCTCCGCCGCCGGACGCCAGCAGCGCCAGCAGCTGCCGTCCCTCCGCAGACCCCAATACGCGCCGGAGCTGCTCCGGGGAAAACGAATGTTCCATCCAGCTACCCCCTCCGTTCTTAAGTAACCGCTGATGCAATCGGTTACTCAACCCGATTCTTCCTTATCATATGCGCCCCGCGCATGAAAGTGAACGATATGAAGCTTCTGATTTTGTCGGATACGCACCGGAGCCTCGGCTTCGCGTACGACGCCATAGAAAAAGAACACCCGGACGCGGTTGTGCATCTGGGCGACCATCTGACCGATGCGGAGGATCTGTCCTTCGCCTGTCAGGAACCGGATTTCTATTATGTGCCCGGCAACTGTGATTACGCCCCGACAGTCCCGCAGAGCCTGACGCTGGAGCTTGACGGCGTGCGCATTTTTGTGACCCACGGCCATCTCTACGGCGTCAAGCGCGATCTGACCGCGCTTGCGGGCGCGGCGAAGGACGCGGGCGCGCGGCTTACGCTCTTCGGCCATACCCACATCCAGCACCTGGAGGAGCGCGGCGGCATCACGCTCCTGAACCCCGGCACGGCCGGGCGCTTCGGCCACAGCGGATACGCCGTGGTCGAGATCAAGGACGGCGCGTTTTCCTGCCGTCTGGAAACGGATACGGAGTGATATTTATGATTTTAGCGATCGATATCGGCAATACCAACATCGTGCTCGGCTGTATGGAGCACGACCGCATTCTCGTCGAGGCCCGCATGGCGACCGACCTGCTCAAGACCTCCGACCAGTACTGCGTGGAACTCAAAAATCTTTTGAATCTTTATGAGATTGATCCGAAGAGCGTCGAGGGCGTCATTATCTCGTCCGTCGTGCCGCCGGTTCTCAATTCCTGCAAGACTGCCGTGCGTAAGCTGACCGGCAAAACGCCGATGATCGTCGGCCCGGGCATCAAAACGGGACTCAATATCCAGATGGAGAACCCGGCCCAGATCGGCAGTGATCTGATCGTCGCCGCTGTCGCCGCACTTAGCCGTTTTAAACCGCCTCTCATCATCGTTGACATGGGTACAGCCACGACCATGACGGCCATCGATAAAAACGGCACCTACGTCGGCGGCTGCATCAGCCCCGGCCCGAAGCTCTCCGCCGAGTCGCTCTCTACACGCACGGCGCAGCTGCCCGCCATCAGTCTGGAAAGCCCGAAAAAGGCCATCGGTAAAAATACCGTTGACGCCATGCGCAGCGGTGTGATGCTCGGCTCCGCCTGCATGGTCGACGGCATGATCGACCGGATGGAGGAAGAACTCGGCGGCGGCGTGACTGTCGTTGCAACAGGCGGCATTGCACGCTTTGTCCTTCCAATGTGCCGCCGCAGAATCGAATACGACCGTGACCTTCTTCTGAAGGGTCTTTCGATCCTCTATGAAAATAACCGCAGAGAGAAGTGAATTCATGTGCAGACGAATCTCAATGCGCAGTGTGTTCTTCCTTCAAAAACGCTCGCGCGGTTTTTGAAAACCGCCGTGACGCCCCTGTTTTTATACGATGAAAAGAGTCTCGTGCAGGCAGCGCAGGCTCTTTTCCGTGCATTTTCCGGCAGCGGCGGATTCTTGCCGCGCTTTCCCATCCGCATGAATCCGAATCCCACGGTTCTGCAAATTCTGCGCAGCTGCGGCTGCGGCGTGCTTTGCAGAAGCCTTGCGGAGCTGGAGCTTGCCGCCCGGTGCGGCTTCCATGGCAGGAAAATCGTCTACGAGCCGTCGATCCGCAGCGCGGAAGCGGAGAAAGCTGCGCATACGCTCGGCGCAGTTTTCGTGCTGGACGGAGCCGAGCTGCTGCCCGAAGCAATGCCGGAGGCCGTAATTCTGCTCCTGCGGCAGCAGGGCCAGCTCCGCTTCGGCGCGAAGCCTGTGACGGGCGTCCCGGCCTCCTATGCCGGGATGGAACGCGAAGCGCTCCTGCGCACGGCGGAATGCCTGCGCGCAGGCGGCGTAGGCTGGCTTGGCCTCGGTATGCGGCTGGGCGAGCTGTGCATGGACGAGGACTTCTATCCCGCTATCTTCGCCCAGCTTGCCGCGCTGGCACAGACGCTGTATGAGAAAAACGGCGCCGCAGCAGATGCAATTGACCTTGGCGGCGGTTTTGGCGTCAGCTACCGGCCCGGCTTTTCCGGTCCGGAGCCGGATGCGTGCGCCAAAGCCATCCTGACGCAGATACAGGCCCTTCCGGAAGCGCTGCGCGGCCTCTCGCTGCAAATGAGTCCCGGACGGTTCCTCGCCGCAGCCTGCGGAACGCTGGTCACGCGGGTACGGGCTGTCAAGCCGGGGCCTGCTCCGCTTGCCGTGCTGGATGTCGATCCGGCGCAGTGTCCGCGCCTGGTCAAAAGCGGCGCATACCATCCGGTGTACGTTCCGTATGCCACCGGACGGCGGACGCTGGTGCAGCTGCTGACCGTCGGTACGCAGGACGGTCCGGTCATGCGCCGCCTCCTGCCGGAGCTTCGCCCAGGCGATCTGGTGCTCATCGGTATGCTCGGCGCGGACGGACGCAGCCTCGCCTCCCGCTACGGCGGCGCTGAACCGTGCCTGGAACACCTCATCCGGCCAGACGGTGAAATTGTGCCGATCACAGCATACTGAATACCAGCCCAAGGCAGACCAGAAATCCCGCCCCGATGCAAACCGTTACCGCCGCTTCGATCACCGCAGCAGCGTACCGGATGCGCCGCCTGCGCGCACGCAGCCGCCTGCCATACACGGATGGGGCAGCCGCCTCCGGGGAACGCTTTTGATATCGGGACAGCTCAATCACAGAATCAGAACGCATCAGAAATATCCTCCCATGTTTTTCTGACGCCATTCTAGCAGATCATATGTACCATAAACCGGACTTTTGAAAGGAGCACCACTTTTATGGAAGAATTCTATCTCGATTCCTGCGGCGCGGGCCGCCTGCACTGCGCGCTCTGGAAACCGGAAGGGGAGCCGAAGGCCGTCGTCCAGCTCATTCACGGCATCGCCGAGCATATCGGACGCTATGACGCGTTTGCGAAATTTCTGACGCAGCATGGTTATGTCGTCGCTGCCGACGATCACATGGGCCACGGCGGCTCCGCGGAAAACGGCCTCAGAGGCTATTTCTCCGGCGGCTGGCTGTCTGCGGTCGAGGATGAAAAGCGCCTGCACGACGAAATTTCCGCGCAGTACCCGGATCTGCCCTATTATATTCTCGGCCACAGTATGGGCTCTTTCCTGCTGCGCACCTATCTCTATACCTACCCCGACGCCGTGGACAAGGCCGTCATTTCCGGCACCGGCTGGGAGGACCCCATGAAGGTGCGCATGGGCAAGCTCGTCTGCAAGCTCGAAGAGGCCCGCATCGGCGAGAAAAACACCAGCGCGCTCGTCACAAAGCTCATGTTCGGCAGCTATAACAGGGCCTTCGGCCCCGTGACCTCGCCCAATGCGTGGATCTGCTCAGACGACGCCGTTGTCGCCGCCTATGACGCAGACCCCCTCTGCGGCTTCGACGCGACGGTTGGCCTCGCGCGCGACCTTCTTACAGGTGTCGGCATGAACGAGCAGCAGGAAAATCTGGATAAGATGAACAAGCAGCTGCCCATTATGTTCATCTCCGGCTGCAAGGATCCCGTCGGCGGCATGGCAAAGGGCGTTCTCAAATGCATCGACGCGTTCAAGCGCAGCGGCATGAAGGACATCACCATCAAGCTCTATCCCGAGGGCCGCCATGAAATGCTCAACGAGCGCAACAAGGACGAGGTCTATCAGGACGTTCTCACCTGGCTCGACTGCTGAAAAAAACACAACCACCGGCTTCGTCGGTGGCTGTGTTTACGCACTCAGACGAATCAGTATCGACTACCAAATTTCATCAGCAGCCGTTTTACCAAGGCTATTAAATCGCAACTACTATCAATTATAGTTCCAATTGTAGCGTGGCGCGTTGTGCGATGCGGTGGGTTGCTCAGACGCTGAGACTATCAAACTAATCTTCTGCCTAAACCGCACGCAGCGAGCACCCGTAACCCCCAAGCACTCTTTCCTCACCTGTCTTTTCTCTCGCGGAGAGAGAAGATAGGGCCGCCGGAGGCCGGGCTGGTCTTCGTTCCTATAAACAATCACCTCTGCTGTGTATTTTACCACAGTAGAGGTGATTGCTAAAAAACGATAAACAGCGAACGAGCGATTTCTCTGAATTATTCCACTCAGCCCATCATCTGCGGCTCTTCGTAAAAATTCCCATTTCGGTCAATGGTACCACAGAATTTGGTTCCGGCTGGGTTCTTGAAGATGAACGTATAGAGTCCGTTTTCAAACTTCATATTTTTTTCATCGACCATATTGTATTCAGATAGATCAATTACGACCTTTGCTGTCTCAATGTCATAAAATTTCTGGTTGATATCGATCAAACCTTCAGCGGGTTCTCCCCATGGGAGCTTTCCGTCTCGAGTAAATTCTATCTCATTTCCATTCCGATCCAAGCGAATGATTTTTCCTTGTCGGCTTGCCAGATAGAAGCAGTAGCCGTCAAAAAATTTTGTGATGAAAGAACCAGCCGGATAGATTTCACACGTTTCTGCATTCAGGACATAGCAACCGCCGTGGGCAATGTAGCTTTCAGCATAGTTCCAATAGTCTACGCTTTCTGGAAAAATACAGCATTGCCGCCGCACAATGAACATACCCTCATTCACATAATCAAAACTCAAATCATAGTAGCTTTCAGCATAAGAGTCAAACCCATTGACTGCATCGGCCAGAGCGTTGTCTGCCGCCAGCGGCATCTGCCAGATGCCATCCTCGCGCAGGATACCATATTCCATGTAGGCCTCTTGGTAATTTTCAAACCATTTTTCCACCAGATAGTAGCCATCCCCGGAGACCAGAACATTGTCATACTCTTCCTGCCGCGGCGGTGTCGCGTTCTGCCGTGCAGTATCTTCTGTGGAAGATGGTTCCAACGGGTTAGATTCTGGAAGTTTTGAGCAAACCGCAATCAAAACTATGATTGCAATCATCGCCAGTGCTACCAGCAAGCCGGCCACAGGGAACTGTTTTTTCATAGCCGTTTCATTTTTGCACGTTTCCAGTTGGCGTGTCTCCGGGTTTGCAATTTTTTCCGGAATCGTTTCTGAAACCGAGCAGCCGCAGCTTGTGCAGAACCGGGCACCGGGTTCGATTGGGGTGCCACATTTTGTACAGTACATCGTAATCTCCTGTTATTCCTGTTTGGAAGAAATCGTACAGCCGACAATAAACACAATAATCGAGATAATAATCAGAAAAATAATCCCGATTTCATGCTCGGTCAGCGGCGGTTCGTAGTCATATCCCCACCAATCGTTCTTGTCTGCGTAGACAGTGTAAAACCCAAACCCGGCGCCGATCATGCCGCCGATCATGCAGATCAGCTTTCCAACCAGCTTATCCGGGTTGGTCTGAACCGGCGCAGCCGGTGCGCTGGCCGGGGCTTCTGCCGGAGCGGACAGCGGTCTGCCGCACTGCCCACAGAATTTTGAATCGGACGAATTTTCCGCCTTGCAGGACGGACAGACAGTTACCGGCGCGTCCTCCGGTGCTGGTACGTCCAACGGTCTGCCGCACTGCCCACAGAATTTTGAATCGGACGAATTTTCCGCCTTGCAGGACGGACAGACAGTTACCGGCGCGTCCTCCGGTGCTGGTACGTCCAACGGTCTGCCGCACTGCCCACAGAATTTTGAATCGGACGAATTTTCCGCCTTGCAGGACGGACAGACAGTTACCGGTGCGTCCTCCGGTGCTGGTACGTCCAACGGGCTGCCGCAGGTGCAGCAGAAGGTTGAAGCGGGTGGGTTCTCTTTTCCACATTTCTTGCACTGCATATGGTTCTCTCCTTCGGTAAAACTGAGCGGCAGAATTCCATTGTTTTCCGTTGCCATATTTTATTATATATTGTCGTGTTTTATACGTCAATAGATGTGCGGAAAATTATTTATCTTTCCGACTCTTTTGGATAAAATAGTGAAAAGAGTAACGGTACATGGATGAAAAAAAGCGGCCAATTTTGACAATTCAGAGAAGCTGACGGAGATTGGATTTGCGATTTCCTATTACAGAAGAACACAGAACCCCTGGTTTTACCGAGATTCCTTTTTTATATAAAAAGAGAAGCGCCCCTTCCGGGCGCATCTTCGCTGTATAAACAAATAATGAGGCTGTCCCGGATGACACTTTGTCATCCTGAGACAGCCTCTTTTTTGTGCAGAACTTATTTGCCGGATCTGAGCTCCTTCATGCAGTTCGCGCAGATGTTCTTGCCTCTGTAGTTTTCGACATTTCTGCCGTCGCCGCAGAAGATGCAGGTCGGCTCGTACTTCTTGAGAATAATGGATTCGCCATCGACATAGATTTCGATAGCGTCCTTCTCTGCGATGTCGAGCGTGCGGCGCAGTTCGATGGGCAGAACGATTCTGCCGAGCTCGTCGACCTTTCTGACGATACCTGTGGATTTCATTGTGAATAACCCCCTTCAATCTTTACCATGCACTATGGATCTAGCTGTCAGATGCTGCATGGACACCGGACAGAGCTCCCTCAAGCAGCTTTATTCTACCATCCAATTATGTACAAATTTTGAACAAAAAATCTTTTTCTTGTCGGAGAGCGAAATATGTTGTTGAATTTTCTCTGGTTTGGACTGATTTTGCTTGCGTTTGTATCTGATCTGCTGACAGGAATGCCGTTTTCGTCCGGCATGGACGGACTGAGCGGCGCACGGGCGGGACTGGAGCTGGCGCTGACGCTGGCCGGGCCGGTCTGCCTCTGGTCGGGGCTGTCGCAGGCGATGGAGCGTGCGGGACTGACTGAAGGGCTGTGTACGGCGCTGCGGCCTATGCTGCGGCGGCTGTTTCCGGTATGCGCAAAAGACTCCGAGGGCTTCTGGAACCTGTGCGGCAATCTGAGCGCGAATCTGCTGGGGTTGGGCAACGCGGCGACGCCGCTCGGCATCCGGACGGCGCAGCGGATGCAGGCGCTGTCCGGCGGCGGGGGAGCGTCGGATGAGCTGTGCCTGCTGGTCGTGATGAATACGGCGTCTTTGCAGCTGATCCCGTCGACGGTCGCCGCCGTCCGCGCGCAGCTCGGCGCGGCGCACGCGTTCGATATCCTGCCTGCCGTGTGGCTAGCGTCGGCCTGCTCGGTCGGAGCTGGGATTCTGGCGGCGAAGGGCCTGAAGCGATGCTGGAGAACCTGACGGAGCTGCTACTGCCTGCGCTTTTGCTGCTGGCGGGTGCGGCAGGGATCGCAAAAAAGCAGGATGTTTACGGCGGAATGCTGACCGGTGCACAGGACGGGCTGCGGCTGATGCTCTCGCTGACCCCCACGCTGGTGCTGATGCTGACGGCGGTGACGATGCTGCGGGAGAGCGGCTTTTTTGCGCTGCTCACGCCCGTTTTCGCGCCGGTCTTCCGCCTGCTTGGCATCCCGCCGGAGGTCGCGCCGCTGGTACTTATCCGGCCTCTCAGCGGCAGCGCGGCGCTGGCCGTCGGGACAGATCTGATGCGGGAATACGGGGTCGATTCCCTGATCGGCCGGACGGCGGCGGTCATGCTCGGTTCGACCGAAACGACGTTCTACACCATCAGCGTCTATTTTGGCGCGTCAGGCGTCAAAAAAACGCGCTATGCGCTCCCGGCAGCCCTGATCGCCGACCTGACCGGCTTCTGCATGGCCGCACTGAGCGTGCGCGTGTTTTTCCGATAGCACCCTCGAAAAGGCTCCCCTGTCATGTCCTGACAAGGGGAGCCTCCGGATGTACGTTCAGCCCTTTTCACCGTTGTTTTCCAGATAGATGGCAAGCCAATTCAGAAGCTTGGGATCCTCCGGGTGGTAGATCAGGAAGCCGTCGTGATGCGTCCAGCTGACGGCGATCTGCCTGCCGGAAAGGCTGAGGCTGCAGCACTCGTCTTCGGATGGCCCCCAGACCAGCATGAGCGAAACGCCCCGGCCGTCGTAGGCTCTGCCGGTGCTGACCGACTCGATGGGCCACGGCAGGAGATTGCGGAAATCCTCCCGGTAGCGGGTCGAGTTCAGAAGCATAAGAACACCTTCAAACGCCGTGTCCTCCGGCGTCACGTTTTGCAGCGCATAGCTTTCCGTGTACGCCCTGCCGTCCCGAACTCCGCTGAGCGACACGACTCCGGCGAGGCTGGTGATCTCATCCCGGTCAGAAGCCGTCATCTCCTCGAACGTGTGCGGCGTCAGCCGCCAGGCGAGAAGACAGAGCAGCAGGATCGCAAGCAGCAGCAGGATGCACTTTTTCGTTCCCCGACGCATAGGCAGGCCCTCCTTTTTTCTGACTCTATACTATCAGACGGCTTCCGGCTTTGCAAGACGGCGAAGCATGAAGAATTCTGAAGATTTCCTTGACCCAGATGCTGTGCACGGATACAAAATCAGCACTATATGTTGTGATTCACACGGAAAAAGGTTAATATTTGCTTAAAACATGAGAAAAACGTTGAAAAAGCAAGAAAAATATGCTACTCTTTCGGTATACATAATCTGCTCCGCAATATGAGGAGGAACCGAAATGCAAAAGAGATGGATCAGTCTGCTGCTAGTGCTTGCGCTGGTGCTGGCTGTTTGGAGCGTCTGCGCTGTCGCGGCGGACGCGCAGAAGGCGGATGAGGCCGCCGGGGAAGAGGCGGCTGCCGAGCCTGCCGCAGAGGAACCCGCCGAAGAGGATACTCCGGCGGAGGAACCCGCCGCTCCCGCCGAAGAAGCGGATACCGCTTCCGAGGCGGAAGAAGCACCCGCGGAGGACGGCGAACAGAACCACATCCACGCCGCAAACCGCGAGGACAGCTGCGAAGAGCCGTCCTTTGCGCCGCTGACCGTGACCGGCGGAAAGCTGGAATCCGGCTGCTATTATCTGACGGATGATCTGGCTCTTGAAGAGCCGCTCTGCGTGCCCAAAAACGGCGCGCAGGTCACGCTCTGCCTGAACGGCCACACGCTCCGTCTGGCGGACGGCGCTGAGGGCTGCATCATCTTCGTCGCCGTGAGCGATAAGGACGCGGAGCCGTCCGTCCTTACCATCACCGACTGCAACGGAGCGGACAGCTCCAGCAATTATTACGTCGACGAAGACGGCGCGCTTGTCTTTGACGACGGCAGCTATGCCTGGCAGGAGGCCTATATCGCGGCAAGCGAAAAGAACGCGCTTGCCGGTGGCCGGATCACCGGCGCAACAGCAGGCGCGATCAGCGTGGGCGATTATAACGAGCTTTATCTGACAAATGTGAACATCATTGATAACGCGGGCCGCTATGGCGCAGGCGTTGTCGTTGCGGAGCACGCCTCCGCCGTGCTGGACAGCTGCGTCATCGCGGGCAACCGCCTGACGGGCGAAATGAAGGCCTCCGAAAAGCAGATCCTGGGCGGCGGCGTGTACTGCGCCGGTACGCTCGAGCTGAGCGGCACGACCAGCATCACCGGCAACCGCGCGCAGGACGCGCAGGATAACCTCTGGCTGGATGAAACTGCTGCACTCAAGATCGGCGATCTGGGCCTTGACAAGCAGGCGCACATCGGCGTCAGCGGAGCGGCGGAGCAGACGATCCTGACCGGCTACGCAGACGATTTCTCGGAGAACTTTACAAGCGACGATCTTACTCTGACCATCAGCACCGCACGTGAAAACGGCTTCACCGAGCTGACGCTTCAGAAGGCCGTTTATACGCTGACGCTCGATCCCGGCGAAGGAAGCGAACCTGTCACGCTGGAAGCAGAGCAGGGAAAAAGCCTGCACGAACTGAATGTGCAGGCTCCGGAGCGTGAAAACATGACGTTTGACGGCTGGTACACCGAAGAAGGGGACTGCGTCGACGCGGAAGCGCCGCTGCATCTGACCGGCGATACGACGCTTTCCGCCCGCTGGACGCAGGCGGAGCCGCAGAGCGCGGAGGCCGCGCTGCTGACCTATGACCCCGACGCGCCCATCACAAAACAGGAGGCGGCAAAGACGCTTTACCAGATGGCCCGCCAGCTCGGTCTGGACACCGAGGCCGGGCAGGAGGTCGATCTGACGCAGTTTGAAGACGCAGACGAGATCAGTGAGGACGCGGCGGACGCCGTCCGCTGGGCCTATGCCGCCGATCTTCTGACCGAAAAGGACGGGAAGCTCCATGTTGCCGACGAGCTGACCCGGAAGGAGCTGACCCGGATGCTGGAGGATTTTCTGGATCTGATTTAAGCGCCGCGCTGCTTCCGCACCAGAAGCATACAGAGCAGCATCAGAAGCGGGAAAATGATGGCGGCGAGGATGCCTGCGCGGAGCGCTCCGCCGCAGGCGTCCGAGACGAGGCCCGCAAGCGTCGGGCCTCCCGCGCAGCCAAGATCACCCGCCAACGCCAGCAGCGCAAACATCTGCGTTCCGCCTCCCCGGATGGAGGCGGATGCGCGGCTGAACGTTCCGGGCCAGAAAATGCCGACCGAGAAGCCGCACACGGCGCAGCCAAGCAGGCTCAGAACCGGAGACGGCACGAACACGATGCACAGATACGCCCCGACGCACAGCGCCGCGCAGACAGCCATATAGCGGTTTAAGTTCAGTTTTTCGCCGTATTTCCCGAAAATCAGCCGGGAAACGCCCATCATAGCTGCGAAGGCCATCGGCCCCGCCAGATCGCCTACAGTCTTTGAAACACCGAGCCCCTGTTCGGCAAAGGCTGACGACCACTGGCTCACGGCCTGCTCCGACGCGCCTGCGCAGAGCATCATCACCATAAAGAGCCAGAATACACGGCTTTTGACGAGCGTGCGCAGCGATAGCGCCTGCGCACCCTCGGCCTGCATCGGATAGAGCGGCGCACCCCCGAAGAAGACCGCGTTTATGACCGGAACAAGCGCCCACAAAAGCGCAAGGAGCTTCCAGTTTCCAATTCCGAACAGCGCGAAAAATGCCGTCGACAGCAGCACGACGCCCATATGACCCCAGCAATAGAACGAATGGAGCAGGCTCATGTGCTGTTCCTTATTCTGCGTGGGGCAGGACTCCATCACCGGGCTGACAATGACCTCCAGCAGCCCGCCGCCGACAGCGTAGATCACGACGGCGATCAGAAGCCCCGTAAACGCATCCGGCAGCATATCCGGAAGAATGGTCAGCAGGACAAGTCCGGCAGCTGAGGCGATATGCGACAGCAAAATGGCCGCGCGGTAACCGATGCGATCCAGAAACCACGCCGAGAGCAGATCAATGCCGAGCTGAATGCAGAAATTGATCGTGATGAGCAGCGTGATTTTCGAAAGCGGGATCTGGTACGTCCGCTCGAACATGACGAACAGCAGCGGAACAAAGTTATTGACGATGGCCTGCACGATATAGCCGACATAGCAGCCAAGGATCGTCCGGCTGCAGGAGTTTTTCATGGAAATTACCTCATTTTTTGCAGATTATCACCTTTATATCACATCTGCACGGTCTTTGCAAGCGTCCTGCGGCCCGAAAATTCTTTTTGCTTTACCGAAAAAAACACTTGACAAACGCGAATTTCAGGCGTATACTCCGTGGCAAGTTGAAACCGTTGATGCAGACGAGTAAGCAGACAGGATTTCTCCCAGAGAGCTGCCGGGTGGTGCGAGTGCAGCAGAAAGACGTTTGCCGAATGGACTGCGGAGGGCAGGCTGAACGCGAAGGCAAGTAGGCGCTGACGGAGTCCCACCGTTACAGGGGAGGATGCGTGCAGGCGCGTCATGAGCGGACAAGCAATTGTCAATTTGGGTGGCACCGCAGAAGTTTTTCAGACTTTTGTCCCAAGAGATCAAACCGATAACCGGTTTTCTCTGTGGATGAAGGTCTTTTTTGTTTCCCTTTTCCCGGAGAAAGCCAAAACGCGAAAGGAGAAACAACTATGAAAACCGAAAACATTCCTTACAAGATCTATCTGTCTGAGTCTGAGATGCCCCAGAATTGGTACAATGTCCGCGCGGACATGAAAAACAAGCCCGCACCTCTCGTGAACCCCGGCACCGGCAAGCCCATGGGCTTTGACGATCTGCGCCCCGTTTTCTGTGACGAGCTGATCGAGCAGGAGCTGGACAACGACACGCCGTATATCCCCATCCCGCAGGAGATCCGCGATTTCTACAAGATGTACCGTCCGTCGCCGCTGGTGCGCGCGTACTGCCTCGAGGAAAAGCTCGGAACCCCGGCGAAGATCTATTACAAATTCGAGGGCAACAATACCTCCGGCAGCCACAAGCTGAACTCTGCCATCGCGCAGGCGTATTACGCCAAAAAGCAGGGACTCAAGGGCGTTACGACCGAGACGGGCGCCGGTCAGTGGGGCACGGCCCTTTCCATGGCCTGCGCGTATCTGGGGCTTGATCTGAAGGTCTTCATGGTCAAGTGCTCGTATGAGCAGAAGCCCTTCCGCCGCGAGGTCATGCGCACCTATGGCGCAAGCGTCACGCCCAGCCCATCGAACACCACGAATGTCGGCCGCGCCATTCTCGCGAAGGACCCCGACACGACCGGTTCTCTCGGCTGCGCTATCAGCGAGGCCGTCGAGGTCGCCACGACCACGCCCGGCTACCGCTATGTGCTCGGCAGCGTTCTGAATCAGGTCTTGCTCCATCAGTC
>OBLG01001555.1_pt1 | contig 17097 bp, 10 predicted proteins | sample 1517451 | NCBI WGS metagenome assembly OBLG01 (sample SAMN04571694, study PRJEB22368) | human gut metagenome | biome: human gut; material: stool | host: Homo sapiens | place: Luxembourg | collected 2012-06-29
GCGCTCACACATACGGTGGCCACGGCGAGCAGATGGCTGTATTCGCTTCTCAGGTTAAGGTAGACGGCAAGCCTCTCTCAGAGATGGGTCTCTCAGCAGAGCGTTGGGAAGAGATCAAGCACCACACCGTTCAGGGTGGTTCTAACATCATCAAGCTCCGCGGTCGTTCTTCATTCCAGAGCCCGGCATACAACGCAGTTAAGATGATTGAGGCTGCTATGGGTGGCGAGGAGTTCACATTGCCAGCAGGTTGCTACGTAAACTGCGAGAAGTGTGGCTTCAAGAACGTTATGATGGCTATGCCTTCTACAATCGACAAGACTGGCGTTCACTTCACACAGCCTACAGGCACAGAAGAGGAGCTTGCTTCTCTCGCTAAGTCTTACGAGCACCTCTGCAAGATGCGCGACGAGATCGTAGAGCTCGGCATCGTTCCTCCAGTAGCAGAGTGGACAAAGATGAACCCGAACCTCTAATTCGGCATCGTACAACATTAGAAAATATAAGCCCAGGGCGCACAGCTCTGGGCTTTTTTTGTATGAAATTGTTGCAAAAAATCGGTTAGAAGTTGGTTTGTATAACATTATTGACTACTGTTTGTAACTGATAAGCAATTATAAGTCAATTAAACTTTAAAAATCTGATTTATGATTAGACGTTGTTTCTTAGCAGCCCTTCTCTTTTGTGCTCATTCCCGAAGCGCATTCAGCTCGATGGCAACTGCGTGAAGGTGGGCGACGAGGTCGTAGAGATGAAGTCGGCTGTCGTAACCACCATCAACAACTATAAGTATATCTATCTCTCGACGCTCGAGAGTTGCAAGACACCCGAGGACGTTATGAAGGGCGGCAAGAACCTGCAGTTGGCGTTCTCGCCGACGCTGCTCGACAAGTATGTTGAGTTCAATGCGTTCGGTCATGATTTCGACGCCGACAAAGATTTCTTCCAGGCTGTCTTTATGGACGTCGACGAGTATAACCGCAACGACGACTATGAGCCGGTGTCTGTATCGTCGTACGACTGGAACGACTACTACTCTGACGGTCTGCTCCAGATGAGCTTCGCTGGTGGCAAGCTCGCTCTGAACCTTGAGGCAACGCCGAAGAAGGGCGAAACGCTCCTCGCTGCGCAGTACAACGGAGCATACACAGAGGTGGTTGCCAACGAGAACCACTTTATCGTCGACAGCAAACGCTACGAGATGCGCGCCGCTTTCGCAGAGAAGAAGGCAGACGGCGTCAACTTCTACCTCACGCCCGGCAACATCGGCAGCGCCAACGAGCTGGATAACTGCTACTACTACGTGCGCCTCTTCGTGCCGCAGAGCAATATGGACGGCAGCGAACTCGACGTGCAGGGCAATAAGAAGTACGAACTTACCTTCGTCGACAACGTAATGGATGTGAACAATCCGCAGACCTTCAGCATCAGCAACGACGCACCGTCTTCGGCTACGGGCACTATCTCGGTGCTCGACAACGGCGACGGCACTTATACCATCAAGTCGAAGGCTTCGTCTATCAAGAGCGCACGTATGCTCGTCATGAAGGAGGACGATTGGGACGACGCTCTGAATGAGTACCAAGTTGAGAACCCGACAATGGCATGGGCAGACTTCATGGCTACTACCGACAAGGCTGAGGATGTAACAGAGGTAGTGAAGCAGTTTAACGGTAAGTTCACGTTCAAGAAGTCGTTCTCCGACGCTGAGCGCGGTTGGTACGTAGCTGTTCTCGCCGTAACCGACGATTACGGCACAACCGTTTCTCGCAGTACATTCCACTCGCACATCGCTGACGCCGAGTTTGGAACGCTCTCGAAGACATTCCCCGTGGAGTAGGGTGTGAGACTTTGATATAAAGATTTTGATATATAAAAAGGAGGTTATGGCAAATTTGCCATAACCTCCTTTTGTTAGTATGCTTTTTGCTATTATGCCTACGGCAGGAATGCCGTAGGCTCCTATGTTACTTCACGACAATCTTCTTGCCAGCCACTACATACACGCCCTTGGTGAGGCTCACGAAGCGGTTGCCCTGCACAAGTCCTGAGAAGACGCGTGTGCCGCTGATGCTGTATACGTCTGCCTTCTGTGCCTCTGGCGCAACCAGAAGCAGACCGCCATGCTGTGCGTATACATCAAGCGCAGAGCCGTTAGTCTTCACGTCCTTCACGGCTGATGTGATGTCGCCCTCGCCATCCTTCTGGTAGAGACGAACATAGTCGAAGAGTGTCTCGTACTCGAAGTTAACATCGCAGTTCTTAGCCCAAGAACCGTTGCCTACGCTCTGGTTAAGTATCAGATAGAATGGCTTGTCGTACGGCCACTGACCCCTCTCAAGCAGAAACGATTGCTTAGTCTTTGCATAAGAGAACGCCTTTGTGCCGTCAACATACCAAGTAAGCAGCGTCGGAGTCCAGTCGAGAGTTATCACGTGATAGTCGGCTGCGTTGGTATGTGTGCTTCCAGAGTTGGGCAGAGCCAGATGCAAATCGTGTGTGCAGTGAGTATGCACCGTATGATATGTCTTGTTCTCGGTGTCAATCTGCTCCCAGATATCAATCTCGCCAGCGTTAGGCCAACCTGCAGAGTTGTCTTGCGGCATAAGCCAGAACGCTGGGAAGTTGCCGACGTGAGGAGTTGTGCGCAAGCGACCCTCTACACGTCCGTATGTGAAGTACATCTTGTCAGAGCTTTCGATAGCGCCGCTGATCATCTCCACGTCGCCCTCCTCAGCAATAGTGTTCTTGATGCATCGAGTGACGAGCTTTCCGTCGCGTATGAACGCCGTCTTCTGCTGACCCTCGGCAGTCTGCGAGGTGAATCGTTTCCATGTGGGGCTTTCGCGTGTGCAGTTGTGCCATACGCCGGCGTCAGGCAGCGAGTAGTCTTTGCCGTCGAACTCGTCGGCGAAGCGAAGTTTGTACTCCTCTGTGCCGTCAGCCTCGAACTTAGCCGACACGCGCACGTCGCCGTTCACCTTGTCGGCGTCTATCGTGAAGCCTTCGCCGGCTTTGGCGTCGCTGACTTCGTACTCATCCCACTGGCGGTTGCCGTTGACGAACTGCTCTCCGTCCAGGTTGTGACCGTGACGCACAGCGATGCTCTTTACGTTGTAGCCTGCTGCAGGAGCGAGCGGCATAAGGCTGAGCTGTGAACCGAACTCTACGGTTTCGCCCACGCCGCTGTTGCCGTTTCCTACGATATGACCGCCGCGTGCGTCGATGTCGAGACTGCCCTTATCGTTGTGGATGTTCAGCAGGAAGTCGACGATGTAGCCGTTGTAGTGGTTGATGTGCAAAGCGTCAGTCATGCTATAGTCGCCAGCCGGGTCGATGTCGTTGTTGTCAATCTTCAGACGAGCGCGATAAACACCCGTAGGCAGGTCGTCGGGGATAGTAAACGACGGCATTGCGGTTGTTGCGCCTGCAGCTTCGCCGTTGCTGTTCTTGCCTTTGTATGAAGAGAAGCTCACAATCTCGCTGCCAACAACCGGCTTTCCGGTTTCGTCGAGCGGCGTTGTGAACGCTGCATCCTGATTGTAGTCGATGTAGAGGTACGCTCCAAGTTCTGTGTTGCCCGTGAACGTGATGCCCGGTGTGAGCACATCGCCCGGTTTAGCGTTCACTTCCTTCGTGAGAGCGTCGCGATAAACGGTGGTTCCGGTGGGAACGGCGATAGCCGACTTCTTTCCAGCCTTGTTTGTTACGAATATCTCCGAGAGGTTGTTAGCGGTAGGGTCTGCCTGATTCAGATCCTTCTCGAAGTTGAGCGCGTAGTTGTCGCCCGAAGTGGTGCCTTCGGCAGCGAAGTTCACGGTTATCTCTACATCTCCGTCGATGTAGCTTGCAGGTATAGTTATCTTGTCGTCCTTTGCAGTGTACGCCATGATAGTGTTCTCCTGCCACTGGCGGAGTCCGTCGACAACAGCTTCGCCGTCCAGGCAGTATCCGTGTTTGATGCTGAGCGAACTGAAGTCGTAACCGTCCTTCATGACGACAGCGATAGTGAGGTCTTTTCCAAATTCTACGTCCTGATTGTTCAGTTCTGCGCTGTAGTCGGCGAGCGACAGAGTGCCCTTCTTATAGTCAGCACCCTTCACCGTAACGTGTGCAGTCTCGCCATGCACGTTGATGCGTGTGTCTACAATCACGCCACCGTTCTTCTTGATGTCGTTTCCGCTAAGCGTGTTTCCGCCCGGGTCAACGCAGTCCCAGTCTACCTTGTAGCGCATGCGGTAGATGCCTGGCTTAACATCCGACGGGATAGTGAACGACGGCGGATTAATGCTCGGTTCGCCGCTTACGGTAGCGCCCTTGCTGTCCTTATTCTTATACATAGAATAAGTCATGAGGTCTTTCATGGCGTTCACGCCGTTGTCGTCGTAGTCAACGTCGTAATTGCCGTCTTTTCCGAAGTCGATGTATGCGTATCCGCACATCCACGTACCGCTCCAGTCGAAGCCAGCCGTCACTGTTTCGCCGATTTTAGCGCGCAGACAGTCGTCAAGACGCTTTATATACATGCGTTTCTCTTTCTTCTGGTTCACCTGAACCGTCTGTGTGCCGTAGCTGCTTGTGAGCTGCACAGCATTAGTGTGGCGTAAGAGGTGGCTCGATGCCTCGTCCTCGTCGAAGTTAACGGGATAGGTGCTTTGCGCAAGCACCATAGCAGGCGTCATCGCTGTTGCCATGATGAACGTAGCGATGGCTGTGCGTAAATGGTTTGTCATAATAGATAGATGGTTTTAGATTTAAAAGGGGATAGCAGTCTCGAAGACTGCTATCCACAATATGTGAGTAATGTTAGTTTACTTTACGAGCACCTTCTCGCCGTTCACAACATAAACGCCCTTGTGAGCGCAGATTGTGCGAGCTCCTTCTACTGTGCCGTTGAAGAGAGTGCTGCCCTGAACGTTAGTAATCTCTACGTGTGTAGCAACTGCGGCGTTGAGCGTGATTTCGCCTTTGCCAGCCTTCGCTGCGAACGCCTTAACTGTAGCGTCGTTAACGCTTGTAGGGTCGCTCTTGAAGTAAGGCACGAGGCGGATATTGCCGTCCACGTAGTCAGCCGGGATAGTGTACTCGCCGTTAACGAACTGCGAGGCCTGCACGGTGTACTCCTTCCACTGCGGGTTCTCATTCTTAGAGCTTGCGCCCTCGAGGTTGTAGCCGTGGCGAATCTTAACGTAGTCGAGCAGGAAGCCCTCAGCCGGCTGCGCCTTAATCTTGAATGCCTGACCGAACGGAGTGGTCTGACCAGTCACCGGCTTGCCGTTAGCAAGAAGAATCTCGCCGTTCAAGCCGCCGCCGTTCTCCTCTGTAGCGCGATAAACGTCTACGTTGTCGTTGTGGATGTTCACGAGAACGTCAATCAGCGCGCCACCGTTGTTGGTGATGAGGTTGCCTGTTGCGGTGCTGCCGCCTGGGTCTACGTTGTCCCAGTCCACCTTGTAGCGCATACGATAGATGCCCGGCTTCATGTCGTCGTCAATCTTGAACGAAGGAAGACCAACACCGCAGTTGCTGCTTGCTCTGCTGCCTGCACTATTCTTGTCCTTGTAGTAAGAGTAAGAAACGAGGTCGCGTGCATTTGTTACGTCGGTGTTGGTATAATCAACGTCAAACTTGCCGTTGTCGTCCTTGTCGAGGTAAGCATATCCGTGCATCCATTCGCCTTTCCAGTCGATAGCCGCTGTGACGGTTTCGCCTGGCTTAGCGAGGAAGATGTTGTCGAGCTTCTTGAAGTAGAGTTTCTTGTCTGTGTTCTGGTTGATAGCTACAGACTGTGAACCGAGCTTAACGGTCTTGATGTAGCGGTCGGTACGTGTGTGAGCTGTAGTCTCCTCGTAGTTGATCGGGTAAACCGACTTAGAGAAGAACGGGTTTGCCTTGGTGCTAAGGATGATGTCGTCGATGAACACGGCGAAATCGCTCATCTGGTTGTGCGGCGACTGGCGGTCTACCACTACGAGAAGGCTCTTGATGTTGATGCCGTCAGCGCCCATGATTGGGAACACTACGTCCTGCCATGCGCCTGCAGCAACCTTGCTTGTAGGCACGCTCCAGAACTGCTCTGTAGTAGCGGGCTGCCAAGGGCGGTCTTCGCGGTTGCCGAGTCCGATGAGCATCACCGGAGCGTCCTGCGTAGAGTAGAACTTAACGTGCACGTACTGGGTCTCGCGTTTCAGAGCGAGCGGCTCCTTCAGCTCTACGAGAGCACCGAAGGTGTTGCTGCCGTAGCGCGAGCGCTGCACGCCGAGAATCTTAGCCGACTCGTTCGGAGCGTAGCCCAGCGCGTCGTCCACTGCGTTAAGGTCGTTGTCTACAACCTGCACGTTGCCCGTGAGCTTGTTGAGGTTGAAGGGTGAGGTAGGGCATGTGTCGTATGCACGTACGCTCACGTAGCTCTCCGGAGTCTCGAAGTCGCAGAGAGTCTTATCCTGCTGTGCCATAGCTGCGATAGGGAAGAACAGACCGGCAAGGCACATATATTTCTTTACGTTCATTGTTTTCTTTGTTTTTTAGTTGATGGAGTAAGGGGGTTGTTTAGAACACTTCTACGGTGTGGAGCAGCGGGCAAGCCTTAGCGTTCTCGATAGTGATGCGTACAGACTTAGCCTTGAAGCCGCTTGCAGAGTAGTTGGTTGTAGAGCCGTTGAGCGGGATGATGCGCTTGTAGCCTACGGTAGTCATTGTCTGACCGTTGCCGCGCTCGGTGTATGTTACGCCGTCCTCGCTGGTCTCGATCTTGAACTTCTTCACGCGCTGTCCGAGCTTGATATACTCCATGAGCGATACGTAGCGCACGGTCTGCGGTGTGTCCCAGCTAAGCTCGATAACGGCAGAAGTCTTTCCGTCGGGAGCAGCCCAATATGTGTCCTTGTTGCCGTCGGTAAGATTCTTTGCTTCGTAGTTGCCCTTGCCCATAGCCTCGCGAGTGCAGTCGGTTGTTACCTTAGCAGTCTTTGCAAGGTCTGTGCCGAGACGCTGGTCGAGCAGCTTGCCGAGGTCCTCCATGATGGTTACGAGGCTCTCGTCGATACGACCTGCGCGGTTCGGCGGCAGGTTCAGAAGGAATGTAGCGTTGCGGCCTACGGTCTCAAGATACATCTTGAAGAGAGTCTCAGCCGACTTCGGCTGGTTGTATCTGCTCGAATCCCAGAACCATCCCTTTGTCGACTTGGCGTCGCTCTCGCCGGCAGCCCACTGCCATGCGTTCTCGTCGCCCGACTCAGCGTCGCCCATCGACCAGCAAGTCTGTCCTGAGTAGCCTTCCTCGTTACCAATCCAGCGTGCTTCGCCGCCAACACCCCACATGATAACGTTCGGCAGGAGGTTGTGGATAGAGTCGCGCAGGTTAGGAATGTCGTAGTATGTCTGTGCGTTGTCGATAGTGCGCTTCTGCGAGGAGGTGTAGCTGCCGTAGCCGCCAGCGTGGTCGCCACCGGTAGCGCCGTCAAACCACATCTCGAACTGGTCGTTGCCGTACTTAGCAAGCTCTACGCACTGCGGCAGGAACACCTTCTTGGCATACTCGTCTGTGTATTTGCCGTTGCTGTCCTTCTTGCCCCAGTATGGGCTTGACATATCCCACGGAGAGATGTAGAAACCGTACTTCATGTTGAACTCGCGTGCTGCGTCGGCGAACTCCTTCGGTATGTCCACGTCCTTGCCGTAGCCCGTAGAGTTGCGTGTGCAGTGTTCTGTCGTAGCTGTAGGCCAGAGGCAGAAGCCGTCGTGGTGCTTCACCACAGCGATGCCGCCCTTCATGTGCGCCTTCTTAGCCACTTCGAGCCACTGTCTTGGGTCGGGCTTCTGTGTAGGTGCGAATACAGTCTCGCGCTCCATACCCGAACCCCACTCCTGGTCGGTATATGTGTTCATGCCGTAGTGGAAGAAAGCGTAGAATTCGGTTTCGTTCCACTTGAGCTGACGCTCGCTTGGTACTGGGTAGACTGGAGCCGGTGTGTTGTCAGGATTGCTTACGCTCTCCTCAACCAGCTTGAAGTTGTTCTGTGCTGACAATGCGCCAGACGCTGCAACTGTTAAGCACAGTACAGAGAACAAAGTGTAGATTTTCTTCATATTGTTTTGATTTGTTTAGAAATAACAATTTGGTTCTTAGGTCGTTCTTAGGTGTAAAGTTACGAATAATAATTCGGATATTATTAGTAGCATGTGTTAAATTTGCGACGTAACTGTTCTTTTTTTCGACCGGCGGCGTTCGGTGTCCAATCGGATCGCGTTCGGTGTCCAATCGGATCGCGTTCGGTGTCCGATCGGATTGCGTTCGGTGTCCAGTCGGATTGCGTTCGGTGTCCGATGAGAAAATATCAAGAAGTATGGACAAAAACGTAGCGGAGGTCTCCGGCCTCCGCTACTAAAAGTTACTTGATTTCTACGCGGAACGTAGACGCCGGCAGCTTCGCGCCGTTCACGAGGTTGGCACGTGTGAACGGCTGCCATCCGTAGCGCACGAAGCGCGGATGAGCCACGTCCGCAGCCATCACGACAACCGTGTTGCCCTCGATGCGAGCCTCGGCAGGCTTGTAGACGCCTTCTTCCTCGGCTATCTCTAACGTCAATGGGTGCTTGCCGTCGGCGGTAGAAAGCCCGTCGGCGTAGTCGAACGTGAGGCGCACTATGCCGTCGCCTACGACCGAAGCCTCCTTAATGGCAGGTCCGCTCGGTACCACATTGCTGAAGTCGTAGAGGTTGTGCAGGGCGATGCGCGCCAGACGCTCACCGATGGGCTGCTTGCTCGTAGGATGCACGTTGAGCGAGTCGCCCTTGTCCGACGAGACAGCCATTGCCACGTTCGGCAGTTCGCTCTGCAGGCGGCGCTGACTGTCGCGGAACCACTGCCAGCCTGGGCGGTTGAGGCTCGAGAGCTGCACGAAGTAGAACGGCATCTCGGCGTCGTTCCAGTTGCGGCGCCATCCTTCGACGAGCATCTTGAACAGACGCTCGTGCGTGGTGAAGTTCTGCGCGTTCGACTCGCCCTGATACCACAGCACGCCCTTCACGGGGAACTGTTCGAGCGGCTCTATCGCCGACTCGTAGAGGTAGCACGGCTGGTAGGGGTGGCGTTGAGCGGCGGCGTTCGTAGCCAACTTCGTGTTCTGGGCGGCACGCTCGCGCACCCACGGCTGCACAAAGTCGTTGTTCTGCCAGTTGCGCAGAATCTGCGGCAGCTGCGCGTCGAGATCCTCACGGCTCACCCACGCCTCTGTAGGCGAACCGCCCACGGCGTTGCAGATAAGCCCCACGGCACACTGCAGACTGTCCTGCAGCATCGCGCCGAAGTAGTAGGCTATCGCCGAGAAGTCCTTCGCCGTCTCGGGCGAGCAGACGGTCCACTTTGCGTTGTTGAAGTATTTCAGATGATTCACTGAGTCGAGCGCCGCTGCGTCCCACTCAACGGGGTTGGTGCGCCAGCGCGCCTTCATGTCGAAGAAGCGTATGTCGGGGTTCTTCGCCTTCGGTATATCGCGCTTGGCTGTAGCCGCTTCGTGCAGCATGAACTCCATGTTCGACTGACCAGAGCAGAGCCAAACCTCGCCGAACGCCACATTATTATATACGAGTTCTTTCTCGTCGGTGCTGACGGTGAGCGTCAGTCCGTTCTCGGCGCGCTGCGGGCGCAGCGTAATCTGCCAGTAGCCGTTCATGTCTGCCTTCGCCGTAGCCGTCTGCACCTCGGTCTTCAGCGCGCGCACACGCATCGGCTGCTTGCCTTTCTTGTGCTTGGCGCCGTTCGCCGACTTGCCCTTGGCGGCATCGGGGCGAGTGATGCTCACGGTCACTCTCTCGCCAGAGTTGGCAGTGCCGTGTATGGTAAGTTCGCGGTCGCGCTGCAGCACCATGTTGTCCGAGTAGGTCATGGGCATCTGCAGTCCGCCGTAGTTGCCGAGGATGGCAGCGCACACCGTGCGTGCGAGCATCGTGGCACCCTCCTTGTTAGGATGCACGGCGTCGGGCAGCAGCTGCGGATAAGCATAGAGCGGCTTGTGGAAGTCGATGAGCTGAGCCTTTCCCACGCGAGCCACGGTCTTTATAGCCTCCTGAATCTCCTCGTGCCACTGCTGCGTGCCGCTCTCGAAGCGCGGATGATTGTGGGTGATGGGCGAGAGGAGCGCGATGAGCACACGGCACTTCGGGTTCTGCTGGCGCAGAGTGTCGATAAGAGCCAGGTAGTCGCTCACGAACTCGTCGCGATAGAACGGCCAGTTGCGCGGGTCGGTGTCGTTGATTCCGAGATGGATGACGGCGATGTCGCCCTTGAAAGCCTTCGCCTTCGCCCATTCCGCCTGCTCTACGTACGGACGGTGGCCGTGGCGCAGCAGCGTGGCGCCCGACTTTCCGAAGTTGCCCACCTCATATCCGTCGCCAAGCATCTGCTGCAGCTGCGCCGGATACGACTCGGTAGCAGGGTCGGCGAGAGTCATGCCGTATGTGATGCTGTTGCCGACACACGCCACGCGCGTCTTTTCGAGGTAAATGCGTTTCGGCACACGCGCGCTTACTGCGAGCGGAAGCGCAAGAAGCACGGCGAGTGCGAGCGAGAGAATACTCTTGTTGGTGTTCATGATGTTTGTTGGTTTTTTGATATGTTTATAAGTAGATGGTTTCAGGTGGATATTTATAAAAATAATGCGGATAGTTATAAGGACAATGCGTATAACTATATAAAAAAAAGGAGGAGTTTAGATAAACTCCTCGCCTTTCTTCATTTGTATCTCGTTAACGAGTCGTCTTATGTTGCTCGACGAGTCTTCCTTCCGGCAGATGAGCAGCACGTTCTTCTCTTCGGCAACGATGAATCCGTCGAGACCCGAAATGACGGCAATGCGGTCTTTCGGCAGCTTGATGACGTTGTTGTGCGCGTCGTCGAGCATCACTTCGCTGTCTATAACGACGTTGTCGCCCTCGCCCTTGTGCATCGCCTCGTATATGCTGTGCCACGTTCCGAGGTCAGCCCAGCCGAAGTTGCACTTCATCATGCAGACCTGTTCCGACTTCTCGAGTATTCCGTAGTCGATGGATATGTTCGGATACGACGGAAAGTTCTCGTGAATGTAGCGGTTCTCCTCCTCGTAGTCGAACTCCTCGTCGGCGTGCATCTCGTCGTACTGGCGCAGAACGGGCGGCAGCAGCTGCTCGAAACAATGCAACATGCACTTTGCGTTGGCAAGGAAGATGCCCGTGTTCCAGTAGAACTCGCCGCTGTCGACGAATATCTTCGCGAAGTCGCGCTCAGGCTTCTCGGTGAACGACTGCACCTTGTACACGCCGTCCTCCACCTTGTCGCCCATCTGTATATATCCGTAGCCTGGCTCTGGTCGCGTAGGCTTCAAGCCGAGCGTGAGCATAAACCGGTTGTTCGCCACGAAGTCGAATCCGCGGCTTATGCACTCGGCGAACGCCTCCTCGCCTATGATGGTCTGGTCGGAGGGCGCGATGACGATGTTGGCGTCGGGGTTGTGCGCAATGATGCGGTGCGCGCACCATGCTACGCTCGGCGCCGTGCCGCGATGTATAGGCTCTGCAAGCAGATGGTCGGGCGCAAGGTCGGGCAACTGCTCAAGCACGAGGTCGATATACGCGTCGTTGGTGTTCACATATATATTCTCTACCGGCACAATCTCCTTGAAGCGGTCGTATGTTTGCTGAAGCTGAGTGCGTCCGCTGCCGAAAAAGTCGATGAACTGCTTCGGTTTGCTCTCGCGGCTGCAGGGCCACAGTCGGCGTCCCTTGCCGCCGGCAAGAATCACGCAGTAGTTATTGTTCGTATTGTTCATGCTATTGTTTTTTTATTAGATAGATGTGGTTTGTTCTTTCGTTGTTGTTACGTGATGTCCTTAGATATTCTACGTAAATATAACGTAGAAAAACGCTGTTTATTGTATCTTGTTATCTGCCATTTCTTCTGCATTATTAGTCGTTTCTTCTACATCTGTATCAGTCAGGCAGACTCAGCCGTGCTATTTCTTCAGCACGGCTCTCGCCACGAACCATGCGTGCATGGCAAGCGTAGAGAAGAGTCCGTAATGGCGTCGCATGATGCGGAAACGCTCGAAGAGCGAAGCGCGGTGGTTCTTGTTGGTCATGCCGCCATCGAGGTAGTCGGCAACCACTTCCGGCAGGCGCAGGAGCTGCAGATGCTCGCGCTCGGCACGCTTCATGATGCGTATGCACCAGTCGACGTCGGCAGAGAAGCGGTAGCGCAAGTCGTACGGCTCGGCACGGGCTATGTCTGTGCGGGCGTAGAAAGCCTGGTGGCACACCAACATGCCGTGACGGAACGAGCGCCAGTTGAGTTTGTCGGGCGGAGCAAGTCGGCGCGGATGCAGCACAATACCCTTTTCGTCGACGATGTCCGTGTCGCCGTAGAGCACGGCAGGCAGTTTTCCGTCCGATCGTTCGTTGACATCATTAGATATCTTCTCAAGCGTATCGTCATTGGGCAGCGAGTCGCCGGCGTTGAGGAACACCACGTAGTCGCCCGTAGCGAGACGCAGTCCCTTGTTCATGGCGTCGTAGAGTCCGCGGTCGGGCTCAGAGATGATGCGCACGTCGTGTTCGGTCTCCTCCTCCAGACTACGTTGTCGGTAAGCCTCCGCCACCTTCACGGTGTCGTCCTTCGACGCACCGTCTATTATCAGGTGTTCTATCTGCCCCCACGTCTGATTGAGTATGCTGTCGAGCGTCGGCTTTATGACGTCGGCAGCGTTGTAGGTGCAGGTTATTATCGTGAATTTTATCATAACTTTCTTTTTTCTTTCTTAATTATCTTTGTGTTCTATGTTATAATGGATATTCGGTTAGGGTGAAGCCTTAGATGATGTATCTCTTCATGGCTATCATTTCGTTGTAAACCTCAATATACTTCATCGCAACCGACTGCTGCGAATAGCTCATTGCCACCTTATGCAGGCAGTTAGCGGTGAGCTCTTTAGGGTCGGCTTCATAGAGAGTCCAGCGTATGCCTTCGGCGAGGTCGGCTGCGTCCTTGAAGTTTGCGACGTATCCGTTGCGCTTGTGGTCTATCATCTCAGGTATGCCGCCCACGCGGAAGCCCACGCTCGGCACGCCGCATGCCATCGACTCCATGATTGTGTTCGGCAGATTGTCCTCAAGCGACGGCAGAACATACACATCGGCTGCGTTGTAGACGCTCGCTATCTGTTGTGCGTTGCTGATATACCCCAACGGGAACGACGGAATGTGCAGCTGCTCGGCTATCTCGTCAGCGCTTGCGCCGAGTATGGCCACGGCAGTCTCTGCCTTGAACTCGGGATTGGCGTCGGCAAGGCGGTTGATAGCCTCGATGAAGTAGGCTGCGCCCTTGCGTTCGTTGGTCACCTTCTGCGAAACGAACAGCACTATGCGGCCCTTTTCGGGCAGTCCCATCTGCAAGCGTGCTGCGGCACGGTCTTTCGGGCAGAAGATGTGCGTGTCGATGGTGTTCGGAATAGACACAACCTTCTCGCCCGAGAGCAGAGCGCTCTGCTTTGCCTGCGCTTCGAGCCAGCGGCTGCACGTTACGAAGTGGATATTGCTGTCGTGGTAGAGCGCCTTCTTGCGCTTCCATATCTTGCGCGAGAGGTCGTTGGTAGAGCCTCCGCCGGGCAGCAGCTTGCAGTGGTGGCACACGGTGCGGAAGGCTCCGCAGCTGCGTGCGTAGTGGCAGATGCCGGTGGCAGGCCAGAGGTCGTGCATGGTCCACACGATGGGCTTTCCGCTCTTCACAATCTTGCGGATTGAGCCGAGCGAAAGCATTCCCTGGTTGATCCAATTAAGATGAATGATGTCGGCTTCGCGGAACTCGGGCAGACTTGTGATGTCCGATCCGGCGCTTGCCGTGTCTATTTCAAAGAGATGATTCTTGGAGAAATACAAATGGCGGAAGATAGAAAGGCGTTCGCGCAGAAAATGCCATTTGTATAGCCAATGATGAGGCATCTGAGAGACGGTGACGTGGTTGGTCTGCTTCTCGGCTACCAACATCTTCGCCTTAACTCCGTTTCTCTGCAGAGCTTCCATGAGACGGTTGGCTGCAACCGCAGCACCACCGTTTGTCTCGCTTGTGTTTATGATGAGTACTCTCATAAGTATTAAGTTATGTGTACAAAGATAGTGCAAATCGAATGCAGAATATCAAGCTTGCTTGAATATTATGCTGAGATGCAGCCTATCTTATGCAAAGATAATGTAAATCGGCGGTAGTACAAAACGAATTAGGCCATTTATAAAAAAAATAACAATAGTTTTTGTAGTTTATGAAAAAATCAGTAATTTAGCACAAATAACATTACACTAATATACGTATAATATATACGCAACAATGACAAACAAGCAACTCACTTTCGCCTTTTTCGGCAATACATATCAGTTACGCAAGTCGACCTCTTTAGCATGTGCGCTCGACTATCTGCGTTCGCGCAACGAGCGTATAATCTTCGACCGCAAGTTTCGCGACTTCCTCAGTCGCGACCAGCTTCTCGACCTCTCGGGCGTAGAGGTGTTCGACGGCGACAAGTTTGAAGCCGACTACGCCGTGTCTATCGGCGGCGACGGCACGTTTCTGAAGACGGCGGTGCGCATAGGGCGCAAGAACATACCGGTTGTGGGCATCAATATGGGACGTCTGGGCTTTCTTGCCGACGTGCTGCCCGACGAGGTGGAGACGGCTCTCGCTGCGATTATCAACGGCGACTATACCATTGAGCGCCATACCGCAATAGAGATACAGACGCACGGCGAGGACTTCGACGGCTGCCACTACGCACTGAACGACATCGCTGTGCTGAAGCGCGACAACGCTTCGATGATTAGCATACACACCTGCGTCGACGGCTCGTTCCTCGTGACGTACCAGGCGGACGGACTTGTGGTCTGCACGCCTACCGGCTCTACTGCCTACTCGCTCTCGAACGGAGGTCCGATCATCGTGCCGCAGACCAGCACGTTGTGCCTCACGCCGGTGGCTCCGCATAGCTTGAACGTGCGCCCGGTGGTGATATCAGACAGCAGTAATGTGGGGCTGCAGGTGGAGTCGCGCTCGCACAACTTCCTTGTGGCTGTGGACGGACGCAGCTATACGATGCACGAAGGCACGAAGGTGAGCATACAGAAGGCGCCGTTCTCGACGATGATTGTGAAGCCGAACGGCAGAAAATACTTCACATCGTTAAGAGAAAAGATGATGTGGGGAGTGGATAAGCGGTAGCGACGCTAACGCAATTTTGAGTTTTGAATTTTGAGTTTTGATGAAGATAAAGACCTCGGACAAATACACGGTGAAGCAGATACTGCGATGGCTCTGGCAGGCATGGCGCGGCAATCGGCTGCAGGCTACGCTGAACGCGTTGCTTGGCGTGGCTGATGTGGTGCTGAGTCTGGCGCAGGTGTGGGCGATAAAGCACGCCATCGACGTGGCTTCTGGCTCCGACCGCGGCTCTATATACTGGGCTGTGGGGCTCATGGGTGCGCTCATACTGCTCAACTTTGCGGTGAATATCGCAGGCGTGTGGGTGCGCAACATACTCGGCGTGAGGGCGCAGAACCGCATGCAGCAGGCTGCGCTGCAACGCATACTGCAGTCGGAGTGGCACAGCCGCGAGCATTTCCACTCGGGCGACGTGCTCAACCGCTTGGAGCTTGACGTGGCTAACGTTACGACGTTCCTCACCGAGACGCTGCCGAGCACGCTCTCCACCGTACTAATGTTCGTGGGAGCCTTCGCCTGCATGTACATGATGGACAGCACGCTGGCGCTGATACTGGTCGTGATAATTCCGATATTCGTGCTCGTGAGCAAGGTATATATGCGCCGCATGCGACAACTCTCGCGCCGTGTGCGTGAATCGGACAGTCGTGTGCAGGAGTCGATGCAGGAGACCGTGCAGCACCGCATGGTGGTGAAGACGCTTGAGGCTACGCATGCGATGATTGCAAGGCTCGAAGCAACGCAGTCGGAGCTGCGCAACAACGTCGTCAACCGCACCAAGTTCTCGGTTTTCTCCAACTTCGTACTCAACTTCGGCTTCGCCTGCGGCTATCTGTTGGCGTTTCTTTGGGCTGCCGTGCGCATGCAGGCTGGCACGCTCACATTCGGCGGCATGACAGCCTTCCTGCAACTTGTGAACCGCATACAGTCGCCGGCGCGCACGCTGACAAAACTCGTTCCGGTTTTCGTGTCGGTGTTCACAGCCGCAGAACGACTGATGGAACTTGAAGAGGAGCCGCGCGAACCCGAAGGCGACCCCGTGCGACTTGCCGACTCTTGCGGCATTCGCCTCGACAATATAACGTATCGCTACGAGGACGGCACGCGCGACATCATAAAGAACCTCTCGTTCGACTTCCGCCCTGGCTCTACGACGGCTATTCTCGGCGAGACGGGCGCCGGAAAGACAACGCTTGTGCGCATGCTTCTGGCACTGATGCGCCCACAGAGCGGACATATATATATGTACGACGCCGATGGCGAGCAGGAGCTGACGCCGCTCATGCGCTGTAACTTTGTGTATGTGCCGCAGGGCAACACGCTTCTGAGCGGCACCATACGCGACAACCTGCTGCTGGGCGACGCTACGGCGACGGACGAACGCATGTGTGAGGTGCTCAGAAAGAGTTGCGCCGAGTTTGTTTTCGACCTTCCCAACGGGCTCGACACGCGCTGCAGCGAGCAGGGTGGCGGTCTTTCAGAAGGTCAGGCGCAGCGCATAGCGATAGCGCGTGCGCTGCTGCGCAACCGCGCCGTGCTCGTGTTTGATGAGGCTACGTCGGCGCTCGACAGCGAGACGGAGTGCCGCCTGCTGCGCAACATCCTCGAAGGCGAAAAGCATACCGTGATATTCATCACGCACCGCCCTGCCGTGCTCGCGTATTGCGACCAGCAGCTTGTGATAAACTGACATAACAGTAGCGGAGGTCTCCGGCCTCCGCAGCACCAAGTCGATTAGTTTATTTGGTTGCTGCGGAGGCCGGAGACCTCCGCTACTTAAAAGTGTGCCAAAAATCAACAGCCGTAGTGACGCTTCACGTCCTCCACAATCTCGGCGGGCACGAGTTGCGCCACGTCCTCAC
>OBLG01001565.1_pt1 | contig 16994 bp, 13 predicted proteins | sample 1517451 | NCBI WGS metagenome assembly OBLG01 (sample SAMN04571694, study PRJEB22368) | human gut metagenome | biome: human gut; material: stool | host: Homo sapiens | place: Luxembourg | collected 2012-06-29
AGAAAAAACTATTAAGCGAATTCAATTTGCACACAATTATTAGAATGCCTCATAGTGTTTTTGCGCCTTATACATCAATCACAACAAATATTCTATTCTTTGATAATACGCATCCTACTGAAGAAACATGGTTTTACCGCCTAGATATGCCAGAGGGATATAAGAACTTTTCAAAGACAAAACCAATGAAGTTAGAGCATTTTCAACCTGCTATTGATTGGTGGAATAATAGAGAAGAAATTAATGCTGATGGTTTTGATAAGTCAAAGAAATATACTTATTCCGAGTTAGAAGAAAAAGGATTTAATATTGATCTATGTAGTTATCCACACGAAGAAGAAGAAATCTTACCACCAAAAGAGTTGATTCAACAATATCAAGAAAAAAGAAAGAGTTTAAATGCAGATATTGATAGAATACTTGCTCAAATTACAGAAATTTTAGGGATTGATCTTGAGGAGAATGACTAATGGAAGACAGAATGACAGCTCAACAGCTTAAGAACTCTATTCTTCAAATGGCTGTTCAAGGTAAGCTAGTACCACAAGATCCAAATGATGAGCCAGCTTCAGTATTGCTAGATCGAATCCGAAAAGAAAAAGAACAATTGATAAAAGATGGTAAGATCAAGAAAAATAAGAAGGAATCTTACATTTTTCGTGGTGCCGATAATTTACATTATGAGCAGATAGGTAAAGAAGTACGATGCATTGAAGATGAGCTACCTTTTGAAATACCAGATAGTTGGGAATGGTGCAAATTGGAATCAATATGTTCGAAATTAGTTGATGGTGATCATAATCCACCTAAAGGAATAAGCATTCAAACAAATTACTTGATGTGTTCTTCAACAAATATTAACAATGATAAGCTTACAAATTTAGAAAAGGTAAGATACCTTACAGAAGAAGTTTTTAATAAAGAAAACGAAAGAACCAGGTGTAAAAAAGGTGATATATTATTTACTTCTGTTGGGTCTTTGGGGAGAAGCTGCATTTATGAAGGAGATTTAAACATATGCTTTCAGCGTAGTGTATCCGTCATCGCAACCTTTATATTTAACCAATATTTAAAATACTTTTTTGATAATCCTTTTTTTCAAAATAGAGTTAATAAAGAAGCAACTGGAACTGCTCAAAAAGGATTTTATCTAAATCAATTAGCTTCATCTTTGATAGCAATTCCTCCATTAAATGAACAATATCGTATTGTGGACAAAATCAAGCAACTTGAACCATTGATAGAAAAATATAATCATGCAGAAATAAGGTTATATGAATTGAATTCCAATATCAAACAACAACTTAAAAAATCAATATTACAATATGCTATTGAAGGAAAACTCGTTCCGCAAGATTTAAATGACGAACCAGCTACGGTTCTTTTAGAAAGAATGCATAAAGAAAAAGAAAAGCTGATTGCTGATAAAAAAATCAAAAAAGATAAGAATGAATCCATGATTTATAGAAGGGATAATTCTTATTATGAGAAGTTCGATAAATGTGAAAGATGTATTAATGATCAAATCCCATTTGAAATACCTAATAGTTGGTGTTGGGAAAGACTTAGTTCATTTTGCATTATAAACATGGGTTCTTCTCCTAAAGGTAATTCCATTAATAGTGATGAAAAAGGAGGATATGAATTTCATCAAGGCAAATCATTTTTTTCTTCTAAACATTTATTAAAGAGTAATGTTTACACTAATCAGCCTACTAAATTATGTCCCTCTTCTAGTGTTCTGCTAAGTGTAAGAGCACCTGTGGGCAAGGTAAATATTGTTGATAGGACCATTTGCATTGGTAGAGGATTGGCGAGTATTAAGCCATTTATAGATTTTGAAATTGAATTATTATACTATTTTTTAACAACACTTGAACCATATTTTATTGATCATTCTACTGGTTCAACATTTAAAGCAATTACTTCTAATATTGTTAAAGATTGTTTGCTACCGGTGCCACCGAAAAATGAGCAAAACAGGTTATTGGTGGCTATTAAAAAAATTTTCTCTTTACTTAATTGAAAATTAAGCAAAGAGAAATTAATGTTACCAGTCAATTAATGTGTCTACAAGTTCTTGTTGCTCAGTAGATGTTTTTCGCAAATAAATCCGAGTGGTTTCAATACTTTCGTGTCCCATAAGATCTGCAAGAAAAGCGATATCATTACATTTTGCTAAAAAATTTTTCGCAAATCTGTGCCTAAAGGAATGTGGATATACAACAGCAGGATTGATATCATACTTTTTAGCAAATTTTTTTAACTGCCCAGATATTCCTCGTGTAGTAATTCTTTCACCATATTTATTCAAAAAAATGAAGCCACTTTCTTGATTACGTGCAGATAACCAATCGAGAGCTTCATTTTTTAATTGTTTTGGAATATATATTCTTCGAAGTTTTCCACCTTTTGAATAGATATCTATATATCCTAATTTAACATGTTCAACTTTAAATTGAATTAATTCACTAACTCTAGCACCAGTTGCAGCAAGAAACCTAATAACCATATACCAATCGATATCATCTTTTTTTAAACAGTTTTTCAAATAATTGTAATCTGCTTCACTAATCACATTCTCTAAAAATGTTTTTTGCTGAATTTTCACAAATGGTAGTTTCAAATTTTCTTTTTTTATAAAATCCAAATAACAATTAATAGCTCGTAATCGCAAGTTTACAGTTTTAGGTTTGTAATTTTCTATCATCCAAATTTTAAATGCTTTTAAATTCTTTTTATTCACCACATCGTATTGTTGATAGAATTGATTTACTGCAAAAAAGTAAGAATCAATTGTATTTTTAGAAAAATTTGATTTATCTAAATACTCTTTAAATGCCTCTAACATTTTAACACCTCCAAAAAAGGATTATATATGTTAAAATTCAAGTAATTTTGTTATTTTTAAGTATTGTTTATATATTTCTATTTGTTCATTAAGTGGTGGAAGAGGGATTAAATATTGTGCAATATCCCTAGCACCTAGATTAGGCTGAGCAGTTCCATTATTTGTTTGGTCAATATACTTTTTCAATAATGGGGAATTGAGTACTAATTCAATATAGTTATCAGATATAAACGCATATTTTCTTAATATAATTAACGAAGATGCGATTGCACCAGTTGTATAAGGATATTTACAATTTTTCCCCAGAGAACCTCTTAGACAAAAAACAAAGTCATTTTTCTTTAACTTCCCACTTCCAAGTAATTTATATTGTGCTTCACTTAAATATAAAAGGTTATCTTTTGATATAGTTCCATTTTGAATATTAACTGCACTTATAAAAGGAATATTACCTATGTTTTTCAATTTGCTCTTTGAAGGATAATTTTTTCCTCTGTCGCCGTTTATTAATTGGAAAACATCTTTTATTCTTACCCAGCACCAACTTATTGGAATATCAAACATCAGGCTTTTATCGATGCAGATTTCACTATCACCTAACTTCTCATAATAAGAATAATGTTAAGAAAGAATAGAAAATAATCGATATTTTCTGATTGTCTATAGTAATACTTTTAGTTTTTTTATTTTATTAATAATTCGTTTTTGCTCATTGATGGGTGGCACAGGAATCAAAGTTTTTACTATTTTCTCTCGACTAATATTTGGCTGCGCACCACCTTCACCTTGTTTTACAAAGTGAATTTTATTTGCCATCAAAAAATAGAATAAGTATAAATTATAAAATGGTTGAAATACATTACATGCACAACAAGCTTGATTTGTGGTTGCTGGAAATGACAATATCCCTAATTTTCCTATTGTCGCTCCATACATAGCAATTAATACGGAACCTGATGGATTTAATTTCACAGATGTTTCATTTAATGCTTTTTCTGTGATTTTATTAGGTATTTCTTGAATGATTCCATCATTTAAATCACCTGTTAATAGCCATGGAATTGAACCATTTTTATAATACTCCATATTTGACTTACTTGGTGTTGCTCCTGCTTTCCATTCACCTATGTTTCCTAATCTTGCCCATTCCCAGTTATCAGGAATATAAAATGGTATTTCTTCATCAATGCATAGTATTTTTGAACCACACTTTTCATAATAAGAATTATCCCTTCTATAAATCATGGATTCATTCTTATCTTTTTTGATTTTTTTATCAGCAATCAGCTTTTCTTTTTCTTTATGCATTCTTTCTAAAAGAACCGTAGCTGGTTCGTCATTTAAATCTTGCGGAACGAGTTTTCCTTCAATAGCATATTGTAATATTGATTTCTTTAATTGCTCCTTAATATTAGAATTTAATACATATAGTTCATTTTCTTTTTCAGAGTATTTTGATATTAAAGATTCCAACATTTTCAATCTATTAACAATTTTGTTTTGTTCTTCTAACGGAGGTATAGGTGCTAAAAATGAACCAACTTTGTCCACTGATATATGAACAATAATATCACCTGTTGCAAGTGATATTTTTTTTGAAATCATATAAGGTGAATACAATAAATAGCTGAGATATAAAGGATTCATATGATGGTTACTCCAAATTGCTAAATCTCCTCCAGCCGCTATTTCTGTATCTCCTAAATATGCAATAGTTTTAGCTATATCGGGTTTATTCTCACCGGTTAATGTAAAAATCAAATCACCATGTTTTATTTTTTTACAGGAATCATATAATTGTTGTGGAATTTTAGAAAATACTTTTCTAAATTCCAAGTTATATGAAGTATATATTTCACCATATCTAATGCATGGTAAACCTTCATCAACGATTTCACAACGTTTAATTCCATTGCCTCTGATCATTGTTCCGATAGAATTCATCCGGCACCACGCCCAATTAACAGGTATTTCAAAAGGTAACTCATTTTCGATGCATCGTACTTCTTTGCCAATCTGCTCATAATGTAAATTATAGGAATTTAGTGATTAATTGCTATTAAGACTTGTTGCTATTTTGCTACAAATAGAGTTGGAAATTAAAATATAGCTGTTTGAAGAATGTTGTTGAACGTGAACAAATAAAGTTATTATGCTAAACTTTATTTAAAAGTAAAGTGCTAAGCTTTAAAAAATAGTTAATTGAATCAAAGGAGGGCCTGTCAATGAAGGGTTCTGAATCAAAAATGAAAGATTTCATGGAGGAAAATGACAAACGTTTTATTATTCCTGTTTACCAAAGAAAATATGATTGGAAATATGAGAATTGTAAACAACTCTATGAAGATTTAAAAAAGATCATTACAGACAATAGAGAAAGTCATTTCTTTGGGAGTATTGTTTCGGCTGTTGTCCCAAATGGAAGTAAAATTGAATATCATATCATTGATGGCCAGCAAAGATTAACAACAATCACATTGTTGCTCTTAGCTCTTTCAAACTTGATTGAAGAGGGGAAAATAACTTGTACTAAGGATAGATTATCTCAAGAAATATTGGATCGTTTTATCATATCTCCATATGCAGATGAAAATGATAAGATTAAACTTCATCCAGTTAAAAGTGATCGAGAGGCTTTAAAAAGATTATTTGGCGACAAGGAAGATTATGACTTTAGCTCAAATCTCACAATCAATTATCAATATTTTTATGACTTGATTTCACAAGATACAATTTCTGCTACAGACTTGTTTGATGCGATAGGAAAATTAGAAATTATTGCGATTACACTTGAACAAAATGATAATGCACAATTAATCTTTGAAAGTTTAAATTCTACAGGGTTAGCATTAACTGAGGGAGATAAAATTCGTAATTATGTATTAATGAGTTTACCACCCAAAGAGCAGCCTTTATATTTTGATAAATATTGGTCTAAGATTGAAAAATGCACAAAGAATGATGTTAGTACATTTATTAGGGATTATTTGACAGTTAAAAGACAGCTTACTCCAAATATTAATAATGTATATCAAGAATTTAAATCATATAGCCAAGCTTTAACGTTAACAAATGATGAATTATTGGATGACATATTGAATTATGCACGTCTTTATGAAAAATTATTAACTAGTAAAAGTGGTTTGAATAATAGTAATTTAGATAATTGTATGTATCGATTGAATCGATTAGAAATGGTTGTTCCTCGTCCATTCTTATTGGAAGTGCTTAAACTAAATCAAGATGGTAAGATTCCTACATCTGATGTAGCAGAGATATTTACTGTTGTAGAAAACTATTTATTTAGAAGGAATATATGTGATGTTCCAACTAATGCGTTAAATAAAGTATTTAAGAATTTGAATAAAGAAATTATACGTTACGATAACAGTGCGGATAATTATCTTTCTAAGTTTATTTATGCTTTAACAACAAAAAAAGATACAGCAAGATATCCAATGGATGATGAGTTTAAAGAAGCTATTTCTCAAAAACAAGTATACAAAATGCGAGGAACATTTAAAGCATATTTGTTTGAACGATATGAAAACTATGGAACAGTTGAAGCAAAAGATGTTTATTCAAATTTAGATAAAAATATTTACACAATTGAACATATTATGCCTCAAACATTAACGCCTTCTTGGATGGATAGTTTAGGTGAAAGAGCTGATGAAATTCATGATACATGGTTACATCGTTTGGCTAATTTGACTTTAACTGGATACAATTCAAATTTAAGCAATAATACCTTTATTGAAAAGCGAGAAGGTAAAGGTGGTTATAAAGATAGCGGCTTGAGAATGAATCAAAAGATAGCAACTAAAGATTCTTGGGGAGTAAATGAACTTGAAGAACGAAACGATGATATGGTGAAAAGAGCTTTAGAGATTTGGTCATATCCTATAACTAAATTTGTTCCTATAGAAAAAGAATTTGAATCATGTTCTTTAGATGATGAAAATTATGATTTGAAAGGTAGAGAGATAGTTAAATATAGTTATCTTGATATCGAACAACCAGTTACAAGCTGGGCGGAGATGTTTGAAAATATTGTTAAATATTTGCATGAACGAGATAAATCGGTATTGAATTCTTTGGTTTTCCAAGAAACTGACGATTATGACTCAAAAGCTTATTTTAGTAATGATGAGTCCTTATTAAGAACAGCTTTAAAGATAGATAATAATATTTATGTTGAAAAGAATACAAGCACCACAACAAAGATAAGAATATTAAGAAGACTATTTACTCTATTTAATTTGGATCCTATGGATTTGATTTTCTATTTAAAAGAAGAAAAAAATGTTCGCTCTTCCAATGATTTAGATGAGATAAGAAAGAAGTATTGGGCCTATGTTATTCCTTGCTTGCAGAATAAAACAATGCATAGAGGTACGTTTAATAATGCATCTGTTACAATGTCAAATACACTTAGCGGTTCTTTTGGAATGAGTGGTTTTGCAATAAATTGTATTGCAAATATAGATAGCGTTAGAGTTGAATTATGTATTTCGACAAGTGATAAAGAAAAAAATGAATCTGTTTTTGACAAACTATATAGTCATAAAATTGAAATCGAGAATCAATTAGACACTCAATTAAAATGGGATCGAGCTGATCAATATAAAGCTTGTTATATTTCGTATAGTATAAACCAAGTTAGTGTCAACAACGAAAATGACTGGTCTAAGATGAAACACTTTCATTGTGAATGGGCGGATAAACTTCTTGAAACTATGATTAATTATCTGATGAATCCAAAGGAAAAAAGATATTCAGATATTGCGGGTGCATTTAGAGAATGGGCCTTAACCAAAGAGAATATACATTTAGATATTAAAAGAAGTGCTCGGTCTTATACTCGATTTACAACAGATGGAATGAATGAAATAATTCCGGAAATTCCTGGTTGTCCTAGTGGTTGGAATTCAGAGAATCATTATTTCTATGAAATAGTGAATATTGAAAAGCAGCCTTCATATATCAAGCTAGTTCTTAGTAACAAAAATTCTACAGATGAATTCAAACAAATTTGTAATAAGATAAATAAAATATATCCATCAGGAAATCAAAAAGATGATTGGTTATGGAGACAAATTTTTAAATCTGAAACTATTAATATCGGTGATGAAATTAATAAAGATGAGATATTTAAATTCCTTGATTCATGCATGGAAGAAATTTTAAAATTTGAAAAAATTTTGAAGGATAAACTAAATGAAACGGTTTAATCCAGAAGATATAGTTTACTTTATTGTTTCAAATAGAATTGTTAAGGGAAAGTAATAAGAAATACTGGTGAATTTGTTACAATTAAATTTGATGAAGGTAATTGTAGGCCATCAGGAACATGTGTTTGTGAAAGTAAATTGTACAGAAGAGGCAAAGAAAGTTGGTGAACAACATCAAAATGCAAAGGTAATCCACAATTAGGTAGGGGTGACTAAAAGCGTTTAAAGGTCATCTCTATCTCAGAGTCAAAATCCCTATGACTTTTAAAGGTTAATTTATCCCTATCTATTTTTATATATTCTTTAATAGTAATGCGATACAAATGGCGTATCGTATTTTTTTATTGAATTTATTCTTTAAAAGATCATTTAGTAACATACATAACCCAATTTCTAGAATGAGGATTCCCGTTTGAAGATAGATCATACTATCACTTCCTTTTTGTTTTATCTTACAGCATTGTTAGAAAGATTTCTTAGTTTATGCAGTATAATAAAATGGGTGAGATTATGTATAAAATATTGATTATCGAAGATGATGAACTCATCTCAAAAAAGTTAGAATCGTTTCTTAAATCTTGGAACTATGATGTTAATCGAGTTGTTGATTTTTATAATGTAATGGACGCATTTCAATCTTTCAATCCAGACTTAGTATTAATGGATATAACACTGCCTTATTTAAATGGATATTTATGGACGGAAAAGATTCGTGAAGAATCCAAAGTTCCTATTATCTTTATTTCAAGTGCTACAGACAATATGAGTATTGTGATGGCTATCTCTAAGGGTGCGGATGATTTTGTGTGCAAACCATTTGATTTAAATGTTCTAGCTGCTAAAATAACAGCTATCTTACGTCGTAGCTATGACTTTGTATCCAATCATAATATCCTTGAATATCAAGGTGTACGCTTTAATTTAGATGATAATACGGTATGTTTTCAATCTTCTCAAATGGAACTGAGTAAGAATGAGGCTAAGATCCTACGTTTACTTATGGAAAAGAAGGGGACGATTGTATCTCGAGATAGTTTAATGGAATATTTGTGGAAGACGGACTTTTATGTGGATGAAAATGCACTGAGTGTGAATGTGAATCGTTTGCGTAAAAAGTTAGAGAGTATTGGCATTGTGGATTTTATTCAAACAAAAAAAGGATTGGGATATAAGATATGAAGTTGTTTAGTCATTATTTAAAAGATCGAGCGTTCTTTATCGCAATTTATGTTGCGAGTGTATTTGTCTGTTTCTGTGTATTTAAACTCTATAATTTAGAACTTGAAGCTTTTACATATGCCTTTATGCTTTTATGTGTATTGTTGGTGGTTTGTTTCTTTTGGGATTACTACAAATACTATAAGAAACACCAAACCTTAGTAACACTTCAATCCAATAGTAATGTTTCTTTGTCTTGTGATCTTCAAGATTCTTCATTGATGGGAGAAGACTATCATAAAATCTTAGTGGCTATGAAAGAGTATCATGATGAGTATGTTATTTCTTCAGAAAATAAAATGCATGATTTAGAAGATTATTTTACGATGTGGGTGCATCAGGCTAAACTTCCCATTGCCGCTATGAAATTACTACTTGAAGATGAGGAATTGAGTCGTAGTGAAATTAAGCTGCAACTCTTACGCATGGACCAATATACAGATATGGTTTTAGCCTATTTACGCTTACATAGTACGCACACAGATTTCTTATTTAAAGAATTAGAATTGGATGATTTGATTCGACAATCGATTCGCCGTTTCTCAACAGAATTTATTCGAAAACACATTCAGTTGAGCTTTAAAGAAACCGGGGATGTTATTTTGAGTGATGAAAAGTGGCTTGTGTTTGTGTTGGAACAAATTCTTTCGAATAGTCTTAAATATACCAATGAAAATGGTTCTATATCTATATATATGAAGTCTAAACATGTCTTAGTGATTGAAGATACGGGTATTGGTATTAGTGCAAGTGATCTAAATCGTGTGTTTGAAAAGGGATATACAGGCATGAATGGGCGTAGTGATAAAACAGCTAGTGGTCTAGGTCTATATTTATGTAAGAATATTTTAGATATGTTGAATCATAAAATAACAATTGAATCGAGTGTTGGTAAAGGGACTCGAGTGATATTGAATCTTACGCATTTTGAAGGAAGAATAGAGTAATCTTACAATCTTGTAAGATGAGTGTTAGCTGAATCGATGGCTGTATTATTGGATTCTTTGTAGAATTTTGGTGTACATGGAGGTAATGAATATGGCATTATTAGAAGTAAAAAATTTGAAAAAAGTATATACAACAAGATTTACACAGAATCAAGTACAGGCATTGACCAACGTTAATTTTAGTGTGAATAAAGGCGAATATGTCGCTATCATGGGAGAGTCTGGATCAGGTAAGACAACACTATTAAATATCTTGGCTGCTTTAGATAAACCAACAAGTGGACAAGTCTTATTACATGGTAAAGATATTACGCATATTTCAGAAAAGGAAATTGCGAACTTTCGAAGAGAACACTTGGGCTTTGTATTCCAAGATTTTAACTTATTAGATAATTTTAATAATCGCGATAATATTTTCTTGCCTTTGGTTTTAAGCAAGAAAAAATATCCAGAAATGAAAAAAAGATTGGAACCTATCGCAAAACGATTAGGAATTGAGGGTATTTTAGATAAGTTTCCATATGAAATCAGTGGTGGACAAAAGCAGCGTGTAGCTGTAGCTCGTGCCATCATCACAAATCCAGATTTGATCTTGGCGGATGAGCCAACAGGAGCATTGGATTCAAAGAGTACAGAGGAACTTTTACATTTATTTGGAACAATCAATGAAAATCAACAGACGATTGTAATGGTAACTCATTCGACAAAGGCGGCAAGTCATGCTTCTCGCGTTCTATTTATTAAGGATGGAAAGATTTTTCATGAAATTTATAAGGGAAACAAGAATTTAGATCAGATGTACCAATGTATTAGTGATACGTTGACATTACTAGCTACAGGTGGTGTTCATCATGAGTAGAGCTTTCTATTTAAATTTAGCTGTAGATAATTTGAAGAAGAATGCGCGTACCATCATTCCTTATATATTAACGAGTGTCTTAACGACAATGATGTTGTATATGGTCGTTTCTTTGGCAAACAATCCAAACTTAAATGAGATGTTAGGGGCAATGACACTAACGCAGATGCTAGGCTTTGGAGTTGTGATTATTGAAATCTTTGCGTTTATCTTCTTGTTCTATACATATAGTTTTTTAATTAAAAGAAGACAAAAAGAATTTGCGTTATTCTCTATATTAGGAATGGAAAAGAAGCATTTAGCTCGCGTCTTGTTTTATGAAACTGTGATTACTTTATTTGTATCATTAGCTTTAGGTATTGGTTTAGGTATCTTATTTGATAAAGCGATGTTTTTGGTAATCGCAAAAATGATTGGTGCAGATATTATACTTGGTTTCTATTTCTCATTTATAGGCATGAGACAATGTATTCTTGTGATTGGATTGATTTATGTATTGATCTATTTCTATTCTATGATTCGTATTCATATTTCAAGTCCGATTGAATTACTTCATTCCGATCATATGGGTGAAAAAGAGCCTAAGGCCAAATGGCTTCTTTCTATTATTGGTATTCTTTGTCTAGGTATTGGATACTATTTGTCAATTAGCACAAAAAATCCTTTAAGTGCACTCTACGTCTTTTTTGTGGCTGTAGTACTTGTCATTATTGGAACGTATTTATTGTTTACATCCATATCAGTGACCTTCTTAAAATTAATGAAGAAAAACAAGAATTACTACTATAAGACGAATCACTTTATTAGTGTTTCTGGCATGATGTATCGTATGAAACAAAATGCGGTAGGACTTGCGAATATTTGTATTCTTTCTACAATGGTTTTAGTGATGTTGTCTACAACCCTTAGCATGTGGTCAAGTATTGATCGTGTTGTGGATTCACAATATCCAAGAGATTTTATTGGAACAGGATATGGGGAAGCTACCAATATTGATTTTGATGAAATGAGTGAAGAATTGATTCGTATGGGCATTGTTCCAAAGAATCTTATTGCGTATAAAAGATTGGATTATGCTGGATATTTAAAGAATGGAACTTTGATTACGGATTACCAGAATGAGGGGATGAATGCCGTAAATGAGATACAAGAATTTTATTGTCTTCCATTAAAGGACATTCAGGACTATGAAAATATGAGGGGGTCTTTAAAGCCGAATGAAATCTATGTGTATTCCAATGTAGAAAAGGCTAAGGAGAAGACTTTATCTTTATTTGGAAAAGAATATGTTGTGAAGAAACAATTGGATCATTTGAAGATGGATGAAAATAATCCCAATGTGACAGAACATTATTATATTATTGTGGATTCAGAAAAGACTTTAGAGAAGATGCAACAAGATCAGATACATGTGTATGGCGATAATGCGAGTGCAATACGTGCTTATTATTCGTTTGATTGTGATGCGAATGATCGCAGGGTTATTGAAAAATTAACTCAGAATGGAAATATAAATAATTTTATTTGGTTAAGTAAATCGGATCAGAAACAAGGTTTGATTGAATTATATGCAGGCATCTTATTTATTGGAATCTTCTTAAGCTTTTTATTCATAATGGCAACCATTCTGATTATGTACTACAAACAAATTACAGAAGGCTATGAAGATAAGGATCGTTTTGAAATTATGCAAAAAGTAGGTCTTGAACAACAAGATGTAAAGAAGGCTATTCATTCACAGGTATTAACGGTATTCTTTATGCCATTACTTGTGGCAGGGCTTCATGTTTGTTTTGCGTATCCGATGATTGAAAAGCTACTTCATTTGTTGTTTGTGAGCGATTCATGGCTTTATATTCGTACGACAATATTCTGTTTTGTGGCCTTTGCGCTAGTCTACATTGTGATTTATGTATTAACTTCAAAAGTGTATTATGGAATCGTGAAAAGAAATGTTTAATTGGATGTTGGGATTTATCTTGATTGGATTATGTATCTATATTTATTATGTAAATCATCATGGAATTTAGTACTCGAATAGAGTACTATTTTTTTAGGTGATATTTATGTTTATAAATGGATTTGATATCTTATGGGATGAAATTGATGATTATGTGGCAGATATTAAAAGTATTCGAAGTATCGATCAATTCACCTTTACTAAGCCGGTAACTTTCTTTTGTGGTGAAAATGGTAGTGGTAAATCCACCTTATTAGAGGCTCTTGCGATTAAAAATGGATTGAATCCAGAAGGTGGAACAAGAAACTATAATTTTTCTACTTATGATTCGTATTCTAGTTTGCATAAACATATGCGTTTATGGCGTTCTAGAAAACCGGATTGGATGTATTTTTTGCGTGCAGAAAGCTTTTATAATGTGGCAACCAAAGAAATGGAGTATCTTGGTGTTTTTTCTGAAAGATACCATGATCAATCGCATGGTCAAAGTTTCTTTTCTGTATTGATGAAACAAACAAATAAAAATGGACTTTACTTTCTAGATGAACCGGAAGCGGCTTTATCTTGTCAGAATCAATTGGCATTATTATACTTGATTGAGGAATGTGTGAAACAAAATTGTCAGTTTATCATTGCGACACATTCACCTATATTATTGGGCTTTCCCAATGCTCAAATCTTATCGTTTGATGATGGTAAGGTAGAAGAAGTGGATTATAAATCAACTTCTAGCTATCAAACGATGAAATTGTTTTTGGATCGGTATGATTATTTTGTGAAAGATATTCAAGAGAATAATGAAGGAGGGATATTGTGATTAAATTAATTGCGATTGGTAAGAATAAAGATAAGGCGTTACAGTCTTTAGAGAAAGAATATATGAAGCGATTGTCGGCTTTTTGTAAGTTTAGCGAAATCGAAGTCAAGGATGAAGCAAATGAGCATATTTCTAGAGAAGCTGAAGTTTTATTGGTGAAAGAAAAAGAGGGAAATCGTGTTCTAGAAAAATTATCGGATCAAGATTTTGTGGTATTGCTTGATCTTCATGGCAAGATGATTGATTCTGAGACGTTTGCGAAAAATTTGGATATGTGGCAAATGAAGCATTCAAATATTGTTTTTGTGATTGCGGGAAGTCTAGGACCAAGTGAAAAATTAGTTTCTAGAGCGAATTATCGTTGGAAATTATCGGATCTAACTTTTACTCATTTAATGACCCGTGTCTTGATGTTGGAACAGATTTATCGTGGTTTTATGATCAATAATGGTCGTAATTACCACAAGTAAGTGATGTAAGCGCTTTTTGTGAAATTTTTTACTTGTGAAAAACTAGTCAATCAATTTATGTAGTGATATAATGGATGTGCAAAAAAATGACAGTAGGAGGAATATACATGACAAAGAGAACTGTTAAAGACCTTGATGTAGCTGGAAAAAAGGTCATCGTACGTTGTGATTTTAACGTGCCAAGAAAAGATGGTGTTATCACAGATGATAACCGTATCGTAATGGCTTTACCTACAATTAAATATTTAGTAGAAAACAAAGCTAAAGTTATTTTGATGTCTCACTTAGGAAAAGTTAAGACTGAAGAAGACAAAGCTAAAAACAACTTGGAATGCGTAGCCGTACGTTTACAAGAATTGTTACCAGATGTAAAAGTAACTTTCTGCCCAGTAACTCGTGGTGAAGAATTAGAAAACGCTATAAATGCATTAGCTGATGGTGAAATCGTATTAATGCAAAATACTCGTTACGAAAAAGGCGAAAGTAAAAACGATCCTGAATTAGGTGCATATTGGGCTAGCTTAGGTGAAGTATTCGTTGAAGATGCATTCGGATCTGTTCACCGTGCTCACGCTTCTACTGTAGGTATCCCTACAAACATTAAAGAAAATGGATTAGGATTCTTAGTTGAAAAAGAAGTTACAATGTTAGGAAAAGCTGTTGATGAACCAGCTCACCCATTTGTAGCTATCATTGGTGGATCTAAAGTATCTAGTAAGATCGATGTTGTTGACAACTTATTGAAAAAAGCTGACAAAGTTATCATCGGTGGTGGAATGGCTTATACATTCTCTAAAGCTGTTGGTGGTTCAATCGGTACTTCATTAGTTGAAGATGACAAATTGGATTTAGCAAAAGAATATTTAGAAAAAGCTGGAGACAAATTAGTTCTTCCTGTAGATAACGTAATCGCTGATGCATTCAGTGAAGAAGCTAACACTAGTGTTGCTGATGCTGGACAAATTCCTGATGGATGGATGGGATTAGATATTGGTCCTAAATCTGTTGAATTGTTCAGAAAAACTTTAGCTGGTGCTAAAACTGTAGTATGGAATGGACCTATGGGTGTATTCGAAATGCCTAAATTCGCTAAAGGTACTGAAGAAGTATGTAAAGCTATCTCTGAATTACCAGAAGCTATTACAGTAATCGGTGGTGGAGACTCTGCTGCTGCTGCAAAACAATTAGGATATGCAGACAAATTCTCTCACGTTTCAACTGGTGGTGGAGCTAGTTTGGAATATATGGAAGGTAAAACATTACCTGGTATCGCTATTATCAGCGAAAAGTAATAAGGAGATGTACTTAAAATGAGAAAACCTATTATCGTTGGAAACTGGAAAATGAACAAAAACAACGCTGAAACAAAAGCTTTCTTCGAAGCTGTTGATGGTGTTGCTGCTAGCGAAAATGCTACTTATGGAATTGGATGTCCATTTACTGATTTAAGAACTGCATTGGATCACGCTAAAAACTTAGTTGTAGCTGCTGAAAACTGCCACTTTGAAGATAGTGGAGCTTTCACTGGTGAAGTTAGTGTTCCTATGTTAGAAGAAATGGGAGTTAAATACTGCATTATCGGTCACTCAGAACGTCGTGAAATGTTCGGTGATACTGATGAAACAGTAAACAAAAAAGCAAAACGTTTGATTAAAGCTGGAATCACTCCAATCCTATGTGTTGGTGAAACAGAAGCTGATTACGATGCTGGAAATTCAGAAAAAGTAATTCGTGAAGAATTAGCTGGTTCTTTAGCTGACTTATGTCCAAAATGTGTTGGTGAAATGGTAATTGCTTACGAACCAATCTGGGCTATCGGAACTGGAAAATCTGCTTCAGTTGAAATTGCTGAAAACTGCTGTAAGATCGTACGTGACCAAGTTAAGGTTATGTATGGTGAAGAAGCTGCTGAAAAAGTACGTATCCAATATGGTGGAAGTGTTAAACCTAATAACATCGTTGAATATATGGCTCAACCAGATATCGATGGTGCATTAATTGGTGGTGCTAGTTTGAAGGAAGATAGCTTCACAGAAATCATTGAAAAAACAAAATAATTGATGATTATCTAGGCCTCTTTGAGGCCTTTTATTTTTAGTTCTTTCTAACCGAAAATAAAATTTAGGGTTGTTTGTGAGGTGGTTTCGTGGTAAACTAATCGTGAACTATTTTAAATAGGGGGTAGAATAAAATGAACTTTGTAGAAAATAATGGTAAAAAAGTCGCAGCGATTTTATGTGTAGCATCTGCTTTCCCTGTTGTGGCAACAGTAGTTGCAGCTAAGGAAGAACCAGGATGGCATGGTGATCGCTATGTCAATGAAGATAAAACTGTGGCAAAAGGATGGCAAGAAATCGAAGGAAAATCTTATTATTTCTCAGAAGATGGAACAGTAAATTCTTCAAAGACTGAAAAAGCAACAACAGCTAGCGTTTCAAGTAACATTACAGGGGAAGTGAAAGAAACAGTAGCAACAGCTAGTCAAGAAGCTGTAAAAGAAGAAACAGAACAAAAAGCCGCAGAAGTAGTTGAAACTCCAGTAACTACAACTGAAGCAACAGATACAACTGAAACTCCAGCAGAAACACCTGCTCCAGAACAAACTGAGACTCCAGCTCCTGAACAGACTGTAACACCT
>OBLG01001573.1_pt1 | contig 16927 bp, 13 predicted proteins | sample 1517451 | NCBI WGS metagenome assembly OBLG01 (sample SAMN04571694, study PRJEB22368) | human gut metagenome | biome: human gut; material: stool | host: Homo sapiens | place: Luxembourg | collected 2012-06-29
GTATACTCTATATCCAACAGGTGCTGGTACAGGGCGGTGTGCTGAACAAACAGCAGACCGCTGATCGCTTCGGAGTCAGTGAAAAGACTATCCAGCGTGACCTTGATACGTTGCGAAATCATTTTGCGGACAGTGAGCCGCGCCGGGAGATTCTGTATAACTCCGCAAAAGGCGGCTATCTGCTGGATGATACTCTGTCTCGTTTTCTGACGAGCAGTGAGATTCTGGCCGTCTGCAAAATTCTGCTGGAGAGCCGCTCCATGGTCAAGGAGGAGATGTTCCCGATTCTGGACAAGCTGATCTGGGCTTGCACACCGTTGGATAGACTGAATCAGGTCAAAGACCTCATCAGCAACGAACGCTTCCATTACGTTGAGCCGCAGCACGGCCGGAAGTTCATCGAGAGCCTGTGGGAGATCGGCACGGCAGTAGAAAATCACAATGTTATGGAAATTACCTACTGCCGCACCCACGACGGCGAGACCCGTGTGCGTACTATTGAGCCAGTGGGCATCCTGTTCAGCGAGTATTATTTCTATCTGGCGGCGTTCATCGAAGGCATCGACAAGGACAAGCACTTCAAAAATCCACAGGACAATTCTCCGACCATTTATCGCATCGACCGCATCCAGAACTATAAGACCCTTGACCGGCATTTTGCCCAGAGATACACGAATCGTTTTCAAGAGGGTGAGATGCGAAAGCGCATCCAGTTTATGTACGGCGGCGAGTTGCAGACCATTCGGTTCGAGTATACCGGGCCGAGTCTGGAATCCGTGCTTGACCGACTGCCCACCGCAAAGGTTTTGCAGGTAACGAAAAAGGGCTGGATTTTAGAAGCTGAGGTGTTTGGTACGGGCATCCAGATGTGGGTGCGGAGTCAGGGAGATTACATTAAAGATTATAAAACCATAAGGAGCGATAGAATATGAGCGAAATTCAGGTGGAAGTGTGTTTTACGGACAAGCTGGAGTCTGTCCGCGTGGGCGGAAAGGTGATGGAAATCCCGAAAGCCGTGAAGGCAAAGCCCGTCGAAGAGTGGTTTGAACCGGCTGCGGGCCGCGTGAAGTGGGGCGGTTTGGGGGCTGAAATCAAGGAGATGGATTTCAGCAATGAGAAAAATGCCGCGTACAGTTTCCTGTTCAACGGCCCGGAGGACAAAAAGCAGGAGTTTATGGCTTGTGTGGAACGCTTCTGCCTGGGCGAGGAAGCACAGCAGGAAACAAAAAAGAAGACTGTGCAGGACTACCTGCAGGAGGCTAAGAAAAATCAGCAGGCCGGCAATGCCGAAATGGCGTTCCAGCAGTACATGGTCGCGGCCAGAGATTACGGATACCCCGAGGCACAGTTTGAGGTGGCACGGTGCTATCAGAACGGCATGGGTGTGGAAAAAAACGAAGAAAATGCGGTCGTGTGGTACAAAAAGGCCGCAGAGCAGTGCGATGCCGAGGCACAGTGCGCACTGGGCGAGTGCTATTATCAGGCTCGGGGCGTTGAAAAGGACGACAAAGAGGCCCGCAGATGGTACGAAGCGGCGGCAACTCAGGGAAATGTGACGGCCCAGTATATGACCGGGCGGCTGTATGCGGAACTCTCGTACAATGAGGCGGCTGTAAAGTGGTACACCAAAGCGGCGGAGCAGGAATGCCCGGAAGCACAGTATGAGCTGGGTGTGTGCTATGAGGCCGGCGACGGCGTCGGCAAGGACGAGGCAAAGGCCGCAGAACTGTACCGCAAGGCGGCAGTGCAGGGCTATGCGGAAGCGCAGAACAAACTCGGCGAGTGCTACAACTATGGAAGTGGCGTGGCAGTTGATGAAAATGAAGCTGAGAAGTGGTATCAGAAAGCCGCAGAAAATGGAAATGAAACGGCAATGCTGAACTTGGCGGACAAATTGTTCGTTGATGGTAGTCTGGATGATACCGATGAGAAAATGCAGAAAGCTGCAATGTGGTATCGGAGAGTTGCGGAACAGGGAAACATGAAAGGACAGTACGAATGGGGAGATTGCTACTATAACGGCTGGGGTGTGGATAAAAATGAGGAAGAAGCCGTAAGGTGGTATCGCAAAGCGGCAGAGCAGGGATATGCGCAGGCGCAGTGTACACTTGGTGATTGCTGCCTCAAGGGAAAAGGCGTAGAAAAAGATGAAAAGAAGGCCGCCGAATGGTACAGAAAAGCGGCGGAACAGAATGATGAAGAAGCACAGTATAAGCTGGGACAATGTTACGATGCTGCTGTGGGCGTAGATTGGGACATGGAGAAAGCAGCAGAGTGGTATAAGAAGTCGGCGGAAAATGGAAACAGAAATGCACAGTATCAGATTGGCCGCTGCTATTACTTCGGCAATGGCGTAAATGAAAATGAAGCGGAAGCGGTAAAGTGGTACCAGAAAGCAGCGGAACGGAATCATGCCGAGGCACAATATACTCTTGGCGAATGCTATTACTGGGGTAATGGCGTGCTGGAAAACAGGGGAGAGGCAGTAAAATGGTATGAGAAAGCAGCGGAAAACTATAATGCAGATGCGCAGTGTAGTTTGGGTTTTTGCTACGAAAGAGGCATAGGTGTAACGCAAGACTTTGCCAAGGCAGCGGAGTGGTACCGCGAAGCCGCGGAACAGGGTGATATGATATCACAATGCAATCTCGGCTATTTTTATGAGAACGGAAGAGGCGTTGAAAAAGACCTTGCCAAGGCAGCGGAGTGGTACAGTGAATCTGCAGAGCAAGGAAATGAGACAGCACAGTGCAATCTCGGCTATTTTTATGAGAGCGGAAGAGGCGTTGAAAAAGACCTTGCCAAGGCAGCGGAGTGGTACCGCAAATCTGCGGAGCAGGGATATGCGCGGGCACAGTGCAATCTCGGCTATTTTTATGAGAGCGGAAAAGGCGTTGAAAAAGACCTTGCCAAGGCGGCGGAGTGGTACCGCAAATCTGCGGAGCAGGGATATGCGCGGGCACAGTGCAATCTCGGCTATTTTTATGAGAACGGAAAAGGCGTTGAAAAAGACCTTGCCAAGGCAGCGAAGTGGTATCGAAAAGCCGCAGAGCAGGGATATGCAAGAGCTCAATTCAATCTTGCAATATTATATGACAATGGATATGGCGTGGCACAGAACAAAGAAGAAGCGGCGAAATGGTATCGGAAAGCCGCAGACCAGGGTGATGCGGATGCGCAGTGTATTCTTGGCTATTGCTACAAGACAGGAGAAGGTGTAACAAAAGACCCTGTCAGGGCAGCGGAGTGGTACCGCAAATCTGCAGAGCAAGGGAATGCTACGGCGCAGTACAGCCTGGGTCTCTGTTACGAATATGGCGAGGGTGTGACGAAATTGAACGCAACTGCGGCGGAGTGGTATCGGAAAGCCGCAGACCAGGGCGATGCCGATGCACAGTATAAACTTGGCGTGTTCTATGAAAATGGATACGGCGTGATAAAAGACGAAGAACAGGCTATGCGGTGGTACAAGAAAGCGGCTGAGCAGGGCAATGAAAGCGCAAAGAACGCTATTGACAGGATGCAGGGCGGCGGCCTTGGCTCTGCCGTCGCAGCAGGTGCGGCACTGGGCGGAGCTGCCCTGCTCTGGAAAATTTTGAGGGGTTAACAGCAGAAAGGAAAATAAATCATGGCAGACGAGCTTGAGGTGCTTGAAAAACAGCAGCTTTCCGCGCAGAAGTCGCTGAATGACCTGACGGACCAGCTGACTCTTGCAGACCATCTGGTGTATAAAAAATATCTGACGGAACTGCAGAACTATGGCATGGTGGAGCTTTCCCAGCAGATGCTGGACGTGCAGGACCCTGCCCAGTGCATCCAGCTGTTCCAGCTGCAGAAATTGACCCTGAAAAAGGGCGAGGATATGTTCCAGAAGCTTTCTACGGTGTACTATTCCAGCATGGCGCAGGGCTGCAGTCTGGCGGTGATGATCGATGTGCCGGATGCAGGAAGTGGAGCCAACATCTATCTTGGCGTTCGGGAAGATCCTGCTCAGAAAAGTATGGAAAATCGAAAACTGGATATTTCAGGAAAGACATTGCAAAAGGTTTTGCTCTCCAACTTTCCCGGTTCAGAAGTGACCGCGGTTTCACAGAAGGAGGAAGATAAGCTCCTGAATGATCCGGCAGAAGGAGCATTTGGTGAGTATCAGGAAGCGGTGGCCTCGGTGTCCTGTGTGGCAGCACTGCGCGATAAGTCGAAAACAGAGGACAAGGCTTTTGTGCAGGGCATTGAGCGTTTTATGGACGCGATGGACGGCGAGGTGTACACGGCGCTGTTTTTGGCAGAGCCTGTCTCGGCAGAAACGCAGGCGGAGATACGCAGCGGGTACGAAAACCTCTACAGCAGTCTTTCGCCCTTCCGCAAGAGCACATGGTCCTATAGCGAGAATCAGAGCACGGCTGTGATGGAGAGCCTGTGCAGCGGGACTTCCCACACCATCAGCGATACCGTCAGCACGACCACAACGGACGGCACGAGCCAGTCCTCCTCGGTGACGGATGGCACCCAGAAAACGAAAGGGGTCAGCGGTGGCATCAACGGCGGTGTCGGCAGCAGCTCCGGCACCTCGGTCACAAAGGTCTCGCCGGTGGCTGGCGGCATTGCAGGCATTCTGGGTCTGGGCGGCGCAGTAGCCTCGGTTGCGATTCCGGTGGCAGGTGCTGTTATTGGACCGCTGCTGGGCACGGCTGGCAGGGCCATAGGAGGCATGGCACCATCCAGAACGGCTTTCAACAGCATTGCCCGGAACATCGGCGGCTCCATGGGCGTAAACGCCTCGTGGGGTACCAGCCACTCTGCCACCGAGCAGACCGGCACTTCGCACAGCACCTCCGATGGGACGTCGCATGGAACATCAGACACCATCAGCCAGCAGGAGAGCCACGGCACAACAGACACCCGCGGCATGGGCCGTACCCAGCAGGTCGAGCTGTGCAACAAATCGGTGGAAGAATTGCTGGAACGCATTGAAAACCAGCTCAAGCGCGCCAAGGAAAGCGAGGATTACGGCTGTTATAAATGTGCGGCTTATTTCCTTTCGTCTACCCCGTCTACGGCGATACTTGCGGCCAATACTTACCGCGCATTGATGGTAGGTGAGGGCTCCTCGGTGGAAAGTGGTGCTGTGAATGTCTGGCAGAACGATGAGGCACAGGTGGCCCAGCTGCGGGAGTACCTCAAGCGATTCATGCACCCGGTCTTTGCCCGTCCGCTGTGGGCGGGTGCGCCGGACAGCCTGCTGTATACGCCAGCAACGCTAGTCAGCGGTCGGGAACTGCCAATGCACCTTGGCCTGCCGACACGCTCAGTGCACGGCCTGCCCGTGATTGAGCACGCAGAATTTGGCCGCAATGTACCGGACGAAACGGTGCCGGATGAGGACAAGATGAATCTGGGCAAGATTTACCACATGGGTAAGTCGGAAAGTGCAGACCTGATCCTGAATCGGCAGGCAATGGCCTCCCATACCTTTGTCACAGGCTCTACGGGTACGGGCAAGTCCAACGCAGTCTACCATCTTCTGGACGAGATAACAAAGGATGGACAAACGACGTTTCTTGTGGTGGAACCGGCCAAGGGCGAATACAAGAACGTGTTCGGCAGCCGCGCGGATGTGCAGGTGTTTGGTACAAACCCCAGAGAAACGCCGCTGCTGCGCATGAACCCCTTTGCATTCCCTGAGAATATCCATATTCTGGAACATATTGACCGTCTGGTGGAGATATTCAACGCCTGCTGGCCGATGTATGCGGCCATGCCAGCTGTGTTGAAGGATGCTATTGAGCGCAGCTACCAGAAAGTAGGCTGGGATCTGCGCAATTCGGAGAGCGAGAAGGGAGTTTTCCCAACCTTCTTTGACCTGCTGGATATTCTGCCGGGCGTCATTGAAGAGTCGCATTATTCCAAGGATACCCAAAGCGATTATGTGGGCGCATTGTGCACCCGCGTAAAGTCTCTGACAAACGGTATTTATGGCAGTGTGCTTTGCGCAGAAGATGCGCTGACGGACGAAGCGCTGTTTGACTGCAATGTGGTCGTGGACCTGAGCCGGGTGGGGTCGATGGAGACAAAATCGCTGCTGATGGGCATTCTGGTCATGAAGCTGCAGGAATACCGGATGTGCAGCAGCGGGATGAACAGTAGGCTGCGCCATGTCACAGTGCTGGAAGAAGCACACAACCTGTTGCGCAAGACCTCGGCAGAGCAATCACAGGAAGGTGCAAATTTGCAGGGCAAGTCGGTGGAAATGCTGGCAAATGCCATTGCGGAAATGCGTACTTATGGTGAGGGTTTTATCATTGCAGACCAGGCACCCGGACTGCTGGATATGTCGGTCATACGCAACACGAACACCAAAATTATTCTGCGCCTGCCGGACGAAGAGGATCGCAAGCTGGTAGGTAAGTCTGCCGCCCTGAAGGAGGCACAGATCGATGAATTGTCCAAGCTGCCGCTGGGTGTGGCTGCCGTTTACCAAAACGAGTGGCCGGAGGCGGTGCTTTGTCAGGTAAAACACTATCTAATCCCGGAGAACGCTGTTTATTGCAAACCGGCGGAGCAGACTCCGGTCAACACGGAGTTCGTGCTCAGTCACTTGGCCGCAGGGCAAAAACTGGAACCGCTGGGCGTTTCGGAGATGGAGCAGGTGAAGCGCTGGCTGAAGTGCAGGGAGCTTGTTCTTGGCATAAATGGCTGCCGGACGGTCGGACAAGCGCTGGAAGGCGCACCGATCGAGAAGGATGCGCTGGAGGATGTGCTGGAAAAGCTATTTGACAGTAGGCGGGTCGTGACGTTCTACGCCAGAGCAGACGCCGACGGCAGAAAGCCCCGTATGGCAACGCTGAACCGGCTGGAAGACCAGTACGAACTGGAGCAGCAGACCGCTGAATGGTTGCTGAACCACCTGATGACCATGTACATCAACCATTGCCAGAAGCCGGAGAATGCCAAAGAGCTGCGAAGGAGTTTCCTGAACCACGGAGGAAAGCTACTATGAGTGGAATGAGCGAGATCGGCAGACGCCCGGAAGGGCTGACCGGGCCGGAAAGCAATATTGTAAAAAATGCAGTGGAGCAGGGCACCGAACGAATGAACCCAGCGGTGCTGGCTGATCTGGAAGGCTGCGGGAAAAAGATGAAACCTTCCGTTCTGGCCGATCTGGAAGGACGGACAAAGAAACCGGAGCTCTCAATGCAGGATTCGCTGGCGGAGGGAAAAGAAAAAATCAGGGACGTAGTGATAAACGCTGCGGAAAACATTCCAATCAAAGCGCTTCGGCCAGAGAGTATCCAAACATACAATCAAAATTTGGAGGGGCAAGTTCATCCAAACGCGGATGTGCGCTATGGAAAAAGCATCTTTATGTTCAATGGAAAAATAATGGAAGGTGTTTTCCCAAGATTTCACGCCGTTTATGAAGTTACCCTTCCGAAGGAATTAATGCAGGCGGGTGATAAGGCGGTATTCAAGGCATGTGCCGAAAAATTGTCGTATGAGGTTCTTCGCAATCTGGATTTGGCAGAACGCTTTGATAGAGAAGGACAGCTTGAAAATGTCCTTATGGGAAGAACACCAGACGGCTATACGTGGCATCATTCGGAATATCCCGGAAAAATGCAGCTGGTAAGCAGCAAAGAACATAACGCTTGTGCGCATACCGGTGGAAAGTATATCTGGGGTGGCGGTACCGGTTGCAGATAAGGAGAGCAGACAATGGATAATGTATGGAACTATAAACAGCCGCTAATAGATTCTGCGGCTTTTGAAAAGTTTGAGCAACAATACAACGTTAGAATTCCGGAGGAGCTGAAGACTTTCGTGGTAGAACACAACGAAGCCAGCCCGGAAAAAGATGCGTTTGATTCGGAAAGCGGAGAACATCTGTTCAGCGATGTACTGCGATTTGACAGCGGAGAAACACGTAAGGTAACAGCGTATGATGCAATGGAAGAAATCCAAAATAAGGAATTGATTCCCTTTGCAAAGGACCCGTTTGGAAATTATATTTGTTTGTCGCTGAAAGATGGAACGGTTCGTTTCTGGGATCATGAAGACCATGAAACGGGTACAACGGCAATGGCTGGAAGAAACTTGCAGGACTTTATCGAAAATCTGCACGAATAATGGACAGACTATAAAACCGTTGCCGGAACATGAAATAAAAAGTCCACTGCACTTTCAGGTTATTACAATCACGGTCGATTGCACATACAATACAAGTATCACTTCACAAAACGGAGGGTACTTGTACTATGGTGGACTACGCCGACATCGGAAAACGCATCCGTGCCTGCCGCCTTGCAAAGGGCATGACGCAGGAACAGCTGGCCAATGAGGTCGGCGTGGTAGTTACGCATATCAGCCATATCGAAACAGGCAACTCCGTGCCCAGCCTGAAAACGTTGATCGACATCATCAACGCGCTGGACTGCTCGGCGGACGAGCTGCTGTGCATCGAGATCAAAAAAGCAAAGCCGGTGTTCGACAGCTGGATGACCGAACAGCTTGCAGATTGCTCTGCCGATGAGGCAAAGATTATCAAAGAAACGGTGGTCAGCCTGAAAAAATCGCTCCGAAAAGTGTACGGGAAACCATCTAAGAATCGGTATGACTAAAATCTCAAAAGGCTAATATTGAGAGCCTGAAAAGCATCAGTAAACAGAATTAACCGCCCCAGATTCCGTAACAGGCATCTGGAGCGGTTTTTGGTTGATGACATAAGAATACTTTTAATCGGCATTTGAGAAATAAAACTTCCTGAATACTGGAATAAAAATCGAAAATGAGGTATACTAATAACAGGAAGGAGTTGAAAGAATGCTTTGCCAATTTTCTTTTCAGAATTTTAAGTCTTATAAGGATGAAACGACATTTGATTTCCGTGCAATGGCAATTCCGGAGTTTCAGGATGCCTTGATTCGGCAGGAGAAAGCGGAAGATTTGCTTCCGGTCAGCGTGGTCTATGGCCCTAATGGTGGCGGTAAGACAAATCTGCTTCAGGCATTCTTTTGCCTGATTAACCTTGTCGTAAAGCCGATTCATGCGTTAGAGAAGAATCGACAGCCGATGATTTTCCAGCAGGGCAGCAGTGTGGCTCCCTTTATGCTGGATGAAAGTTCTGCGAATGAACCTACGATTTTTCAGGTGTTCTTCCGTGTAGACGAGAAGGAATACCAGTATTACATTGCGCTCAAGGAAGAAATTGTCTTTGAGTCTCTTCTGTGGCGTACACTTGGTGGTAAGAAGACAGGACTGATTTTTGAACGAGACGGCCAGAAGATTGAATTGGGTGCAAGTATCAATAAGGCAAGCATCAACTTGGACGTCAACCCGAAGATGCCGTATCTTTCTTTTTTGGCAATCAACTACAATATCCCTGTGATTGCAGAAGTGCAGAATTGGTTTGAATCCTGCATTACACAGAGCTACGCGAACCCCAGAGCAGAAAACATTGTGCTGGTGTCCAAGAATGAAGCAACCAAGGAAAGCCTGATTCATGCGCTGAATGATGTAGGCATTGATTTGTCCGGTTATCGCTATGATGAGGATAGCAAGCACCTGTTCACGCAAAGAACGATCAAAGGCAAGGTCTACGAGCTTCCCTTTGAAGCAGAGTCGGATGGAACCAAGAAAATGATTGCAGCCCTGCCGGTTCTGATGGTAGCATTGCAGGAAGGCCGCACAGTGGTTGTGGACGAACTGGATGCCAAGCTGCATCCGAAGCTGCTCCGGTATGTGATTCAGATGTTCAAGAACCCGGAACTGAACAAGAAGGGCGCACAACTGCTATTCAGTTCTCACGACCTGACTACGATGAAGAATACAGTTTTCCGTCGTGATGAAATTTGGTTTGCCGCAATGAATGACAATCATGAGAGCGAAATTTATTCGCTTTATGAATTCCGGCAGGAGGACAATACTCGCGTCAAGAGCACAGCGGCTTTTGACAAGCAGTATCTGGAAGGCCGATATGGTGCAGATCCCTACCTTTCCAATATGCTGACAGGGAGGGACTGGGCATGAGTTTGAAGCCTCCGAAAAAGAGTGACCTTGGAAAAAGCTGGATGAAGAATCGCCGTGATAAGGCGAGGATGATTCAGCCGGAATACCACTTGATTGCATCTGAAGGTACAGAAACCGAGCCGCAGTATTTTGGCGCAATTCAACGGATTATCAATTCTAAGTACCGTGATAGAATCCAGCTAAAGGTAGAGGGTATTGGTGACAATACGGTGAACCTGTTGATGAAAGCACGGCAATACGTTCAGAATAACGGCATTGTGTTTAAGCACGTCTGGATTGTCTATGACACAGATGATTTTCCAGCAGAAAATATCGACATGGTGGCACAGCTGTGCAAAGAATACAGTGCGCAGGGTGAAACAATTTACCACGCTGTATGGTCGAACCAGTGCGTAGAACTGTGGTATTTGCTGCATTTTATGTATATGGATACTGATATTGATAGATCTCGTTACTGGCCGAAGCTAAGCGATTGGCTGAAAAACATTGGCGCAGGGAGTTACGAGAAGAACCGCCCGGATATGTATGGAGTGCTGCGACCTTACATGGACATTGCGATTGCCAATGCAAAGCGATTGGACAAGCAAAATGAAGGACAGAAGCCGTCTGAATCAGCACCCGGAACGAAAGTTTATGAACTGGTTGAGATGTTGAGACCTTATCTTTTGGACACGCAGTGACTTTGACGCTGGAAAGGAGGCCCACGCAATATGTGTGATGTGCTTGATAAAGTGGAAAACAGAGGCATTGAAAAAGGCATCGTGAAAGGCGAGAGCTGCGGAGAAAGCAAAATGGCTTTACTGGTAAAGAAGCTCCTTGACCAGAGTCGCATTGACGATGTAAAGAGGGCTTCCGAAGATGAAAAGAGCCGTGCGGAGTTGATGAAAGAGCTTGGAATCAACTGAAAATTTTCAAATGACGTATTATCGTAAATCCGAACGCTCTGTAATTTTGGCACCCGCTCAGGCTGCTATTAAAAACCCGAGAGCATAAGGACTTTATAACGAATTATCGTTAAAAATCAGGAATAAAATAAGGTTCACCGTCAATTTTGAAATGAACCCCAAAAGTTAGACAAAAATCAAATTAAGCGGCCCCAACGGTCTGAATCCTGTACTGCACAGGGCTCAGGCCGTTTAGTTTTAATTTGATTCGGCGATTGTTGTAATAGTCGATGTACTCAACAATGGCCTTTTCCAGCTGGTCAAGGGAATCAAATTTTTCTAAATAGAACAGTTCAGTCTTGAGCAGTCCAAAGAAGTTCTCGGCAACCGCATTGTCCAGACAAGTGGCTTTCCGAGACATGCTTTGTGTAATGCCCTTTGCCTTCCGTAGATTCTGGTATCAGTGCAACTCCGGCCAGTAAGCCTTGTTGGCAACGATCCTATCGTCCGGAAATCTGTTCTTGACGTTTACATGAATAAGCGGTACGATACCATTAAGACCGCAGAAAAAGAGCTGGCGAACGATGCAGGATAAACCGGCACAGGGGGGTGCTTTTTTGAACATCGAAAAAATCACGCAGGGAAAAAATCTGACCGACACGGAGCGCACCGTGCTGGAATATATCCTGGACCACCTGGATACGGTGCAGACAGAGGGTGTGCGCGGGGTGGCGCGGGCGAACTATACCTCCACCTCCACCATTATGCGGCTGGCGCGCAAGATGAATTACAGCGGCTTTGTGGATATGTGCTACAAGCTGCGCTCCTTTACCGAGACACCGCATCAGACCATGCAGGAGGAGGAAGACTTCCTCAACGGCTTCAGCACCCAGTCCTTGCTGAACTACAACACCTACACCCAGTTGAAGGTCTGCGCCGAAAAGCTGCTGGAGCAGCGGGACAAGATGACCTTTGTCTATGGTACCGGGTTTTCCGGCACGGTGGCCACCTACCTGACCCAGAAGCTGGTGAACATGGGCATCCTGTGCTTCAGTGCCACCGGCGGCGACTCGGTGGGCATTTTTGAAAATACCCTGGACCGGATGGGGATGTTTTTCTGCATCTCCAAATCCGGCGAGACCGCGATGGTGCGCGACAAGATCAAGACCGCGCAGGAAAACGGGGTGTTTACCGTGGCCATTACCGGCGAGCAGGAGAACAGCGTGGGCCGGTACGCCGACCTATGGTTCCGGGTGGAGAACCAGTGGAAGCTGGACGACCAGAACACCATGCCCAACACCTTTTTTCCGCAGGTGATGATGCTCATCGAGCTGATTACCTACGAGTACCGCCGCCTGTGCATGGAAAACGGCATCGAGTAAGAATGTCTGTGCACTTCGCACAAAAAAATCATGGGTTCTTAAACAAAAGTAATAGAAACGCGTTACTGTTTTGGGTAACGCGTTTTCATTTGTTCAAAAAATGTTTACACTTGCGTTGGTTTGTGAGATAGTAACATCACAGACCCGGCCGGGTCCAAGGGGATGGACGCATCCCAGGAGAATGGTTTTTGGAATTGTAAATGAAAAGGAGTCAACCCATGAAGGATAAGGTAATGGATGCATTGCAGCGGTTCTCCAAAGCAATGTTCATCCCCGTTCTGATCCTGCCCATTGCCGGTATTCTCATCGCTGTGGGCAACCTGTTCACCAACGTCCGGCTGCAGGCAGTGCTGCCGTTCCTGAACAACCCGGTCACCATCGGTTTCGGCACGCTGCTGTCCGGTTCGCTCAACGCCATCCTGGGCAATCTGGGCGTTATCTTCTGCGTGGGCCTCAGCGTGGGCCTGGCCAACAAGAAAAAGTCTGAGGCAGGCTTTATCTCTCTGCTGGCCTTCCTGGTGTTCCTCAACGCCATGAACAAGTTTATGAATATGCGTGGTATGCTGGTGGAGGGCAGCCTTTCCGGCACCGGCCAGGCCATGGTCCTGGGTGTCCAGGTGCTGGACATGGGCGTGTTCATCGGCCTGCTGCTGGGCATTGTGGTGGCCTATGTACACAACCGCTTCTGCGAGACTGAGTTCAACAACGCCTTCCAGATCTACGGCGGCACCCGTTTTGTGTTCATCGTGCTGATCCCCGTCATGGTGGTGCTGGCAGTGCTGTTCACCTTTGTGTGGCCGTATGCACAGGCTGGCATCAATGCGCTGGGCGGTTTTATCCGCAGCGCAGGCAACTTTGGCCTGTTCATCTACGGCACGCTGGAGCGTCTGCTGATCCCCACCGGTCTGCATCACCTGGTCTACACCCCCTTCCTGTACACCTCTCTGGGCGGCACTGCCACCGTGGGCGGCCAGGTGCTGGAAGGTGCCCGGAACATCTACTACGCTGAGATCGCTGATCCTTCCGTTGCCGTGCTGAGCCAGTCCGTCATCTGGGACGCTCGTGGCATCTCCAAGATGTTCGGCCTGATCGGTGCCTGCCTGGCCATGTACCAGACCGCTCGCCCCGAGAACCGTGAGAAGATCAAGCCCGTTCTGATCACCGCCGCCGTCACTTCCTTTATTGCCGGCGTTACCGAGCCCATCGAGTTCAGCTTCCTGTTCGTGGCTCCCATCCTGTTTGTGGTCCATGCCGTTCTGGCTGGTTCCAGCTTTGTGGTCCTGAACCTGCTGGGCTGCCGTGCCATCGGCCCCAACGGCTTCATCGACTTCCTGCTGTACAACCTGCCCCTGGGCATTGGCAAGACCCGCTGGCCTGTCTATATCGCTGTGGGCGTGCTGTACTTCGTTCTGTACTATGTGATCTTCCGCGTGCTGATCGTCAAGCTGAACCTCCACACCCTGGGCCGTGAGGCAGAGGGCATGGAGATGAAGCTCCACTCCAAGTCCGAGTACAAGGCCAAGGTGGCTGCTGAGAACGGCACCGCTGCTGCTCCTGCTGCAGACAACACCGTGGACGCTGCTGTCATCGTGGAGGCTCTGGGCGGCAAGGACAACATCCTGAAGGTCACCAACTGCTACACCCGTCTGCGTACCGAGCTGGCAGATCCCGACAAGGTCCAGGACGATGTGCTGAAAAACCAGACCGGTGCTTCTGCCGTGATCCACAAGGGCAAGAATGTCCAGGTGGTCTACGGCCTGAAGGTCAACGCTGTCCGCAAGGCAGTGGACGCTGAGCTGGGCCTCAGCGGCGAAGAATAAGATCTTGCATTCCAACACCCATATCAAAACATCCAGTAAGAGGGAGGGTAATATTCCATGAAAAAGTTTTCCATCGTCATTGCAGGCGGCGGCAGTACCTACACGCCGGGCATCGTCATGATGCTGATGCACAGCCTGGATCGGTTCCCCATCCGCAGCCTGAAGCTCTATGACAACAACCCGGAGCGTCAGAAGACCATTGCGGATGCTGTGGCCCTGGCTATGAAGAAGGTGGCACCGGATGTGGCGTTCAGCTACACCACCGACCCCAAGGAAGCCTTTACCGACGTGGACTTCTGCATGGCCCACATCCGCAGCGGCGGCTACCCCATGCGAGAGCAGGACGAAAAGATCCCCCTGCGCCACGGCGTGGTGGGTCAGGAGACCTGCGGCCCCGGCGGCATTGCCTACGGCCTGCGGAGCATCCCGGACATCATGCAGCTCATTGACTACATGGAGGCCTACAGCCCCAACTGCTGGATGCTCAACTACTCCAACCCTGCCTCCATCGTGGCAGAGGCCTGCCGTGTGCTGCGGCCCAACTCCAAGATCATCAACATCTGCGATATGCCGGTGGGCACCCTGCGCCGCATGAGCTACATCGTGGGCAAGACCCCCAAGGACCTGGACGTGAAGTACTACGGCCTGAACCACTTTGGCTGGTGGACCAGCGTGAAGGGCAAGGACGGCACCGACTACACCCCCCAGCTCATTGACTATGTCAGCAAACACGGCTATCTGACCCAGAAGGCCATTGAGACCCAGCACATGGATGCCAGCTGGCAGGAGACCCACCGCAAGGCGGCAGACCTGCAGGCTGTTACCCCGGATTGCCTGCCCAACACCTACCTGAAGTACTACCTGTTCCCGGACTATGTGGTGGAGCACAGCGATCCCAACTACACCCGTGCCAACGAGGTCATTAACGGCCGCGAAAAGAACGTGTTTGGTGCTGCCCGTGCCATCACCGCCTCCGGCGAGTTCCACGGCGATGAGTTCAGCATCGACAACCACGCCAGCTTCATCGTGGACCTGGCCCGTGCCATTGCCTATAACACCCACGAGCGGATGCTCTGCATCGTGGAGAACAAGGGTGCCATCAGCAACTTTGACCCCCACGCCATGGTAGAGGTGCCCTGCCTGGTGGGCAACGACGGCCCCGAACCTCTGTGCCAGGGTGAGATCCCCACCTTCCAGCTGGGCATGATGAACCAGCAGGTAGCAGTGGAAAAGCTGGTGGTGGAAGCCTACTGCGAGCACAGCTATCAGAAGCTGTGGCAGGCTCTGACCCTCAGCAAGACCGTGCCCAGCGCCAAGGTGGCCAAGGAGATCCTGGACGACCTGATCGTTGCCAATAAGGACTACTGGCCCGAACTGCACTAATGACAGCGTTTCTGAAGCGCTGCCCCGGATATTCTCTGTCCCCATGAAGTAAGCCGAAGAGGCTGCTGCATAAAAATCTTCGCAAGGTTTTGCGTGAGCGCTTGAAAAAGCACCAATAAAGCATCAACTCCCCCTGATTTCCCGTTTCGGAAATCAGGGGGAGTTTTTTTCTGCTTCTGCCCAGGGAGTCCACGCACAGCGGCTGGAGAGTGCAGACATCAAAGACAACCTCTATGATTGCAATGGTCATTGGCGAGTGCATCAACTTCCTCATCCAGCGCAACTTCGTGTTCCGCAGCAAGGGCAACCTTGCCAAGCAGATCGGCTGGTATGTGCTGGCCTTCTGCGTCATCACCTGCATCGCCCTTGTGGGAATGTTGTTTCTCTTTCGACCGGTTGCTTGTCGATGTAATTCAATGCATTTCTTTTTGCGCTCGCATCTCTATTTCATGAAAATGCCCCCATTCCGGTTGTCCGGAATGGGGGCATATATCAGAGCAGACGGGGGTGCTTTAAGCGTTACGGCTTTTTGTGCTCCGGGTTTTCGCAGCGGCTGTGGCAGGACGCACAGTTGCCGCCGCAGCCCTCACCCTTCCAGCCGCCGTTCTTGGAGATCCACACAACGGCCAGTGCAAACAGGACGGCCAGCACCAGCAGGGTGATAATTCCACGCAGTGTCAACATTTTAAAAACCTCTTTTCCTGCGGAACGTTTCCGCCTTCAGTATACACGATTTTGCCCCGGAGCGCAACCGGAATGCCGCGCGGAAAAAAATTTGAAATTTTTTGAAAATAGGGCTTGCAATTTGCCCGGGGCCGTGCTATAATAATCACGTTCCAATTCGGAGCACCAAACAAAACAACAGAATATGGAGGATTAGCTCAGCTGGTTAGAGCACCTGCATCACACGCAGGGGGTCTGGGGTTCGAGTCCCTAATTCTCCACCATACAGTTCGTACTCGAACCCGATTCTTTACGAAAAAGGGTTCGGGTACGTTTTTTGTTTACAGGAGGTTCTGCGGAGGGAGTACGCAGAGCGGTAAACGAGCAAAGGCAGGGTATCACTATGACGGTGGTATCCTGCCTTTTGCTTTGAGGAATCAAGTTCGCTTTGTGCGAACTTGATCGCCATCTATATGGCGCATTGATGGCAATTGCTGCGTACGTGCGTACCGGGAGCCTGTACACCTCTGGCAAGGTGTAACACACTAGACTTTGTTCCAAAGTCCGTGTGCTAAGGGGTCAAGCCCCTTAGAATCCCTGCGGATTGTGTACGCACGTACGCAGAAAAATGGCAAAATTTCACTATATCGGGCTGTTCTTTCATGGTGGAGTGTGGTATACTCGGCTTAGCCCAGTAAATCGGAAGTTATGGAGGTACTTTATGAACGAGAGAGAAAAAATTATCCGATTATGGTTTGATATGTGGATTAAG
>OBLG01001582.1_pt1 | contig 16870 bp, 22 predicted proteins | sample 1517451 | NCBI WGS metagenome assembly OBLG01 (sample SAMN04571694, study PRJEB22368) | human gut metagenome | biome: human gut; material: stool | host: Homo sapiens | place: Luxembourg | collected 2012-06-29
TTTTAACTGTAATTATAGTCATTAATTTTAATAATTATGAACTAGATCTAATTAAATATACATCACTATTGCAGAATCTTACAACCCATCCAGCCGGAATAGATTGTCCTGTTCCGCCAATTATAAGTTGCATTGCATTGTTACTACATTGAATATAACCGAAACTAGACGCTCCGCTGCTTACTGATCTAATATACACCGGTATATATTGATCTTCATCAAATGTCCAGGCGTTGGGTAAACTCCATAGAGCAATTTCAGTTAAAGGTGAATTCGAGTTACTAACAGCAAACGGCACATAAAATTTTGCTTTGAAGTTTTGTCCTCCTCCTCTGTAATGTTCTAATTGTAAAGTCAAATTTTGAATGCCTAAATTAGGCGCAAGCGATTCAAGTGTTACAGTTTGATTATCCAATGCTGGGCTGTAGCTATTCATATACCATATTGTAGCTTGGGATCCGTTTTTATTTTTAGTCCTGGTATACATTTTTCCGTTTGATTTATCTATAAGCCATTGCGTGTAATAAGTATTCGTATCTGTTTCATTTGTTCTTACTTGAAATAACATAAATGGTTTAGTAGAGCTACCTGGAATATTAGTTGGTCTTGTATCATAATCGAATGAGGTGATGCATTCATTTTGAACAGCATTTGCATCTAATGTAGGGTTTCTTACTAAAGGGCCATTTATAAAGAAATGTCCGCCTACATCATTTACTACAATGTTTCCATATCGTCCATCAACTGATACGGAACCGTGATAATTATTAAAACTTAATACGCCTCTAGGTTGCCATTGCGTAGTAGCCGACCCGTCTGCATTAGCCCGTCTCCAGTATGAAGATCCATCATTGGTATGTGCAATTTGGTATAGCGTATAATTGCCTGAATTACTGTCGTATGTATCTATAGCTACCACATTTTGGTTTGATGGACCATTAGTAAATGTAAATGAACCACGGGCTGTATTGCCTGCTCTAAGAGTTCCATTCACGCTAGTGTTTTGCGTTAGCACATAATACTGTCCACGCACTTGCAACGCATTTCCGGTATTAGTTACACTTACGCCTTGGTCTCCATTTAATGTAAGTGCGCCTGTTAACGAATTAATGCTTGAAACACCAGCAGTACCACCGCCACCGCCGTAATTAAGTTCAAGCCAGTTTGATGCAGCATTTTCACGCCGATATACTGTTCCGTCTGCATTATATATGATTTGCTTTTTTGCAGGGCCAACTTGATACACCAGCATATAAAGCCAGCCTGATTTGCTTGGTAATCCCGTATAAGACGAAGTATATTGTGTAGTGGCTGACAAAGAATATATCCCTACCTCTGTCGCATTATCTAGGTTAGTATCACTAGGGGCATCAATCATAGACCCTTTAACTGTAATAGTATTACTGCTATTAGTTATACTGGTACCTCTTGATCCATTGACAGTTATATTGTTAACAAGGTTATTTATAGTCTTAACAACATTTCCAATTTGATCTGCTGTAACGTTATGAGGATTATTTTTATTTTGTATGTGAGTGTTAATAGAATCTTGCAGCGCTGTATCTGCATTTTCTCTAGCAGTTTTTTCAGCATTAATATTATTTTGCAGAGTAGTATCGGCTTGTTCTCTCGCGGTTTTTTCTGCATTTATGCTATTTTGCAAATTTGTGTCAGCCTGTTGTCTGGCTGTAGTTTCAGCGGTTATTCTTTCACCAAGCGCAGTATCGCCAGCTTGGCGCGCGGAAGTTTCTGTATTAATATTTGATTGAAGCTGCTGTTCAGCCTGTGTTGCTCTATTTGTTTCGTCCACTATTTCGTTATGCAGGCCATTAGATTCTTCTTCAATTTTATTATACACCTCTTCAAACAGGGCTTGATGCGCGTTAGGGTCTGCATTATGCATTTCGGTATAAAGATCATTATACCTTATACTGTTACCAACTATATTGCCGTTTAAGATATCGAATACATAAAGAGACGTGCAATTTTTAGGCATGTATTCTGTAGAAAGGAACAGAAGATCATTAGACTGTACAGGTGGTTTTCCGGCTTCTGTATTTGCCGCATCGTTAAATACGTTAATGTAGTATGTTCCGTCTTTCATGCCATTAATGACAAATTCTTTATCTACTTGCAACGGCGTGTAATTTTGGAACAAAATCCCTTTAATAGATATAGAAGTCGTGGTATATTCAGTTCCTAGACTAATTAAATACGGAACGGTCAAATATTGATTTTCAAGTATTTTGTTAACAGTCCATACTATTTTTGATTGCATTTCGTCGAAAGTTAAAGCCGTATCAAGAGTTGCCGGAATCACACTATTCCAATAGAAAGGAAGTTTAGGCGGCATACGGTCATACATAATAGATCACTCCTATTCACAATAAATAAAAAGGGATTTAATTTCGACGCTTTCCATAATCATAGCGTCTACGTTGATAATCAATTCTCTATATTTTCGAATTAAATCTTGATATGTCCATTGTCCTGTTGATCCTTTTTTAGTAAGCGCATAATGTTCAAGTTGTTTTTCCAATCCGGTATCTTCTGTGGTTCTTGTGTTAGCAGTTGTTTCATCGGTGTTGTCTCCAATAGTTTCTGTAGTATCTCTTTTATCTGTTAAATTATAAGTGACTGTTTCTTCGCCCGTGCTGGTTTTGTTCTCTGTATCTGTAAGATCATTTGTTACAGTTTCATCAGATTTAATATTTCTTTGGTTCGTTGCATAATCTCCACTAGTTGATTTAGCAGCTTGTGGAAATTCGTAATAAGTATCTGTGCTGTTTCCGTCCGTTGATACTGTACCAGTATGTTTTATATTATCGTTCATAGTATCGTTTTTATCTGTTGTCTCTGTTCCGCTTTTCGTTAAAGTGTCTGTTCCGCTATTGTTGCCAGTTCTTTCAATATTTCTGGTTCCGTTGTCATTTTCAGTAATATTTTTATTTCGGTTAATGTCATTACTCCTATCGAATATTTCTTCTATTTCCATATTTGTTAAAGGATCATAATCCATTAGCTGTGATTTGAAATATTCATTATAGTATGGCATTATATAATTGAGTGTATCTTCAAGCTTTAGCATAAAAAGTGCAGGAGTTTCAAATCCTAATCTTGCATCTATAAATCTGCGTGTAAATTTTAATTGAAATTCTTCTTTTTTATCGTTATCATAGAAAGGATAATTAAATGAAAATATTTTATTGTTTGCATATTTTATCTTATCATTCCAATTAGAAGATGGGTTAGGGTTATCTTGATTAAGGATTTTCACCAGATCCATCATCATCATTGTTATCGGCATCTTCTACACTCCTTTCTATAAGTTCATCATCGAGGGCATGGCCTAAAAGTCCGTTACCATAATCGGTGATAAGTCTGAATTGTACGTCAATATCCCATCCATATTTTCTATTGATTTCTTCGCATGCTGCTTTTCTGGCGTTTAGCATTGTAAACCTAGACATTTCAATTTGTTGAATGTTTCCATCTGCTTCTGCACTTACCAGTCTTTCCCGTTTATCGCTATATACATTTCGTATGCCTAAGAATGCCATAGCGTCGTCCCATACTTGCTTTTTATATTGCTCTACTTGTGGCACAAGAAATGGTACGTTTAGATTAATGGCCTCAAACTGAGAACTTAAATTCATGTTATCTGTATCAATAATAACGGGTGAATTTCCGGTAAATTTTGCATATGCATTTTCAAGGGTAAGTTTCTGGTTTCTATTTTGTGCTTTCATAATCAAAGGGGTTTTACTTGTATTAAAATTAACTTCAATAAACGCTTCTGCTTTTGCCATCCTAGCCGCATAAGTCTCAAGATAAAAGGCTGTAGGCTGACGAAGATAATTGTTATAGCATAATACGCAATCTTCTCTAGCCACCTGTTTAGAAAATCCGTTTACAGCAATTAGCGTTAAACGTTTAGGCTCATAGTAAATATCAAAGGGCCCTTGCAGTAAAGACCGCATAAATACTGGTGTATCTAACAATTTATAGAAAGAGCCAAAACCCTCAAGGCATAAAGTACGTTCTATAAATTTTTCAGGAATTTCATACGGCAGGTTTATCCATTCAAACATACTGACCGCATAATTTATCATCATGTAATAGTAATGAGAAAAATATGCTCTTTCAACTTCATTGCTAAGACTGGCATACGGCCCGCTTACTGTAACCGGATATTGAAGTCCATCAGGCCCTTTAATAGCTGTTATTCCGGTATATCTGTTTTTAGCTTTTGACATTTTTATCACCTTCTTTATACTATAGGATTAACGCCATTTCTGTAGTTACCCACGTCAGTTGTGTTCCATACAGTAACACCGTTCTGGAACATTTCAGTAATAGATTTTATTCCCTCTCCCGGTACGTTTCCAAATACGTTACAAACGGGAAGTTTATAGTAATTGTAATATTGCCTTGTTCTAAATGACGGTGTTCCAACTCTGTTGACTTTGTATCCGTACATTGTAAAAAAGTTATCTATCATTTCATATATTTCTGATTTTAGGATAGATTTATAAAACGTGAATCCCATTCTACCCGCGCAAGTGTTGGCTGTGTTTGCAATATTTCCTCTCATATTATCTGGTACAACTTGCATTGCTTTATCCCTAGCTACTAAAGACGCAATTTCAAAAAATCCTCCCACAATTCCAGAGGCCATATATGCCCCATTACCTCCAGCAAGCCCTGGTATAATGGCGTTTGTTACAGCGCTTGCAGTAGCCACATTCATGGACGCGCTATGCCCAGCTAGCCAGTTATTATAAAAATTAGAGTTTAAAGCGGATTTAGGAAATTTGTTTAAAGACAGCGTATTGCTTTTAGGGGCATTTGCTCCATACCCGCTATTTACAATACAGAATAGGGATGAATCAGGTGCTATGTTTGCAGTAAATCTAAATTGAACCGTAGGATTACTATTTGTTGGTGTTGTGCCAGTAATATATTCTCTGTACATAATATTTTGATTGCCTTGATTGTTGTCTATGATATAGTAATAATAAGGATATGTATATAGTTTATTGTTTTTAGGAGTATAGCTTCCAATATTGTCATTAAATTGAAAATTGTAATCTACTTGTGATCCAGAAGATTTTATTATATTATTAATTCCACTTGTGAATAAATAAAATCCTAGATTTGGAGAGTAGGTTCCTTTGTCTGTATTCGGGTCTCCCACAGCTAAAAACATATCACTGGATGCGCCATCAAAAGCTAAATATGGAACAGAAAAACAAGCATACGCCGCGTCTCCTTTTCCTATATCAGTTGAATTAATGTATTTAAGAAATCTAGCTAGTCTTTGAGTAATTGTGTTAATGTCATATGTTTCGCTTGACTTTAAAGGCACCCACAACGAAGATGGTTGAGGAACCATATTTATTGTATTGCAATGAGTGCCTAATTCTAATGCTTCATAAGGCTCATATGAGACAAACTCGCTCATTAATACAACTGGAACAATTTGAGCATTTCCGTTCGGCATAGTGTACGGCATATTTGAAGTGGGCAATTCAGTAATTATATTTTCTCCGGTGTAAAGCCCTTCGTCAATCGTATGTTTTCCTATTGTATCATCTGTTACGTGTTCTCTTTCGATGAAACAGTTTTTCCATTGCAAATCAAATTGATATGTTGTCCAATAATCTATTTGAAATGTAATAGCGCACGTGTTAGGATTTATATATCTTACTTCCATAATGAAAGCATAAAACCAACGGTTCTCGTTATTGAATCGGAGATAGTTACAGTTGGCAATAACGTCGTCATAGTTTGCAGCAACCAGATAGTCGTCTTGTTCTTTCATGTATTGGATATTGGTTTCTGCCATAAATACTTTTCCATTGAAATAAGATTCACGTGCAGCGGCATTTACAAAACTTATTACATTATCGTCGTTTGGTTTTAGTGGTACTTGTGAAAGTAAATCTGCTTTTGTTATAACTGGATATGGCATATATTTCCCTCCTTAATAAATGGCCCGTTCACCTCACGGTGATTCATGAAGTGAACGGGCTTTTAACATTACGCAGTTATTTTTACAGTGGCGGTGCCTGTGATAGAATCGTCGTAGGTAGAAGTAGCGGTAACAGTGATTCCGGTTGCGTTAGCGGGTTCTTTGCTGCTGATAAACAGCCGTCCGCCTTTGTCGATATAGGTTCCGCTGGAAACTTCACCACTGATAGACCAATTAACCGACTGAGGAACATAACTACTTGCAGTACCGGTTGCTTTAGCAGTCATATCAGTATAGGTTCCAGCAGCTACAGAAGCAGCGCCGGTTACGGTAATTGCAGTTACAGAGGCGGAATTGGAGATAAATACAACAGCGTTTGCAAATCGAGATGTAGAATAGATTCCCTGATGATGCAAAAACATATTGTCATACAATCCCATGGGGTTTCTAACCGCTTCGGTTCCAAAATAGGTGTCATACTGAATAAACCACTCACGATCAAAAAGCACACCTACAACATTATCCGTATTGGGGCCGAAGTTATCAACTACCAAATGCCGGGCGGTGAAATCCGCTTTGCTCATATTGAAAGCCTGTGCCAATGCGTTTACGTCGATTGCCGCTTCCACCTCCGGAGTGATAACCAGAACTTGATCTTCCGGTGCAACCGTTCGCATTACTCCCATGGAATTAAAGCGTCTGGAAGGGATGTCCAAAGAAAGAACATTAGAACGAATTGCAGTCAACATGGTTTTTGCACTGGTTTCATCCACTACGGCATCCACTTCCACAGGATAAAAAAGCCCGGCGTTGAAGTAACTGCCAATCAGCGATTTCATAATGATAAATTCGTCCACTTCATCGCTATTATACAAAGCCTGCACAATAGATTCAATCAGTCTGGACAGGCCACCTTCGTTATAAACCGCACGTTGCAACATGGCCCGAGAAATTGTCTGGCGATACACGTCTTGCCGATTAATGACATGATAGATACTGGAGGTATTCGGAATAGTACGTTTATAAAGTTCGGATTCCGCAAGTTCCGGGTCAAATGCCATAGCTTCTGTAATGTCAGTAAAAACTTCCTCAACTGAATACCCAAATGGAATAGGGCCACGTTTAAACTCACCAAGCCTGTTTCGGAGTACGTTGTTATGGACATACATAAACGCAAACTTATTTACCAAGGAATGCAAAAATTCATTATAAAATACCTGATAATTAAGAATAGCGTTTCCGGTAGCTTGGAGGCTTTCACGAGTTGCAAGTGGAACCCTGGATTGATACTCCTGTGAAGCATCTGCCCATACAGCGTTCAAAATTTGCACATTAGATAGATTATTAACCGCATTCAACGGAGCGGGTTTATTACTAGTTGCCATTTTAATTTCCACCTTTCAAAAGTTCATCAATCGTTTCAATATGCGGTGCAGGAGGTTCAGGCTTTACAGGAGCATCTTGCGGAACAAATGAATTAATAGCGTCAAATACTTCTTTCCTGAAACGCCGGTCATGCTCCTGCATGATTGATTCAATATCGGGGATTTGTCTTGATTCTAAATCTGTTGATAATTGTGCCAATGCGCTTCTGAGTGATTCGTTTTCTGATTTTAGCGTTGTGATTGCTTCTTCAATCTCTGTCTGTTTCATCATTCCCATTTTCATCTTCTCCCTTACCTTTTATTTCGTGTAAGGCATCAATGATTTTTGACGGAATAGGTAAGCCGCTTGCGGAAATGTTCTCTAACACTGAAATACCTTCATTCGCTATATAGAAGAATATAACCGCTGTTCTCAAAGCAGCTGATTCCGCAAAAATCATTGTGTCAATCACGTTAGCCAAACCAACCATTAAAATAATAAATACTTTTTTAGCTAGGCCAGTAAAAGAAACTTTACTGCTTAGTTTTTTGTGAATGCAAGCGTTAATGATTCCGGTAATGATATCGATTGCCATAAAGCATAGCAATCCAATCAGCAATCCGTTTATAGGGCCAATGAAAAAACCCACCGCCGCACCAATACCAGCCGCTATTCCCTCCATGATCGTTTCCACCTTCATCTTTCTGCCTCCTATAATAAGGGTTATTACCTATTTATATTATATACCTTTGGAAGCTTTTTGTCAATGATCATTAGGGCTTCATTTTGAAAGAAGTGGGCTCCAGCACTACGCCTCCATAGCATCGGACAGGTTTTAGCTTGACATTTTCTATCTCATAACCAAGATCAAATTCTTCATATGAGATCAATGACTTTATGTTATCTGTCATACCTGCGCATTTTTTAACGTATGTATAATAAGCTTCTTCTCCTTCCGTGAATTTTAGCTCTGCCTGTTCCTGTGGCGTAAGGCCTGACATTTTCTTTACGTAATCTTCATAACTTTGAGTTCCTTTCTTGTACGCGATTTCTTCAATGTAACATTTTTGCCTGATATATTTTGCTCTGTCAAACGAATATTCGTGCTTCCATGCGCCTAGTTTTTTGCTGTCAACTTCTATATATTTAGAAATTTCTTCAACACTTATACCGATTACGTGAATGCTGTCCGTATCCATATAGCAAAAGTGTGAATCTGGCTTAGACCCTCCTACGGCTTGCGCAGAACGTATTACGCTATCTCTTCCGTACGAAGTTATAAATGACGCTACGGCTGTATATACAGGGTCTTTCGTTTCATCTTCTGAAAGTTTATAGCATACAATTCCTTCGTCATTAAGGTAAGGAATTTTTGAACGTATATGCGTTCGTGAGGCTGTTTTTCCATAGAAAGCATTTAACATCAATTTGGCTATTTGCCTTTTCGCGCCTGTTGAATTCTTTTTCATTTCATACCAATGGTTTACATAGTCGTCGAAAATACCGACTGCGCTTTTAAATTTGTAACCGTATAGCCATCTAATATTATATACTTCATAGTGATCGAAAAATAATTGCAAATCAACGCTCGTAAGATATAGCACAGTTTGTTCTATACTTTCTGATATGTATTCATTTTGCTTGTATAGCTCATGCCGCTTTATTTGTATGGTTGGTAAAAATCCTTCTTTAACTTTAAATTCACAAGCCAAAGCCTGTATAAATAACGGATACTGTTCATCTTTTTGGTACTTTCCTTGAAAAAATAATGGCATTCCCCACGGCATTGGCATCGTCATTGCCCACGGGTACATGGAGTTTTTATCAAATGAATGTCCATTATATACTTCTACCCCAGCCCTTAATGGATGAACCATTACAGCCCCGCCTTTATAGCTTTTGCGAATTTCATCATCCATTGCAATGTCCAATACAGGAAAATAATGATTCCATCCTTTTTCTGTTAGAATATGCTTACAGTATTTTAGGCCGTCACTGCTCATTGTCATGGCCGATAAGCCTTGTTCAAATTGCATTTTTAATGCTTTAGCTACAATTATAACGTCATTTGTTACATATTCTAATTCTTCTTTTGATGGCTTATATCCGCGCGGTCTTAAAATACTGTGATCTATTTCACCTTTTGATTCTTCTAACTGGAATGCTTTTGCTATATCTTTTACTTTAAATGGCAATTTTTTATATGAATCTAAAAAAGTTATTTTTGATACGTGCTTGTTCTTTTTGCTGAATACGCATTCAATCATATAAAATATACCCATATCACTAATTAATGTTCTGAACTCGTGTTCATTTGGCTTTTCTGCATATTGAAATTTCAATACATTTAGAATATACGATAATAGAAACTCGCCGTCAAATTTCAAGTTGTGAAAATATATCGTGTATTGCCCGTTTTTAAATGTATCGAAAAATTCTTCTATCGTTTCGCCATACCAAACCCTCTTTAAATTATCGATATCCACTGCGCACCACAGCCAAACCCTGCAATCATCACGCTTTGGCGTGGTTTCAAAGTCTGCCATTATATGAATCATAATAGCGCCGCCTTTTGTTTTTATTGCGCTATCTTCCAGACATTACTATTGAATATGCGTTTGCTACATTATTAAATATGTCTATTACACTTTCAAAAAATTCCATACTATCCGGCGTGTTGTTAAAAACGCTTGAAAGATCTGATTCTGCCCTATAATACATTTCTAAAAATTTATCCTTAGGCATACTCCGGATCATTTCTTGCAATTTTCCACTTCCTACATTTGAACGTTCTGAAAGTTTTTGCAATGATTCAATAAAATTATTGTACATTACCTCTTGTCGCCATTGCCAATATTCAGACTTGGATTGTCGCTCAAGCCTAGATTTTATTCTGTTAAATTCATCGATTGATTTTATCTCTTTTGGCTCAAATGTTTGTTTGTGTAGTAAATCATAGAATGTTGAACCGGGAGTTTCTTTTTTCATCATTGCACGTAGCAAAACAGTATTATCAGGCTGTAATTGCCCTCCTGCGATTATATCTTTGTCTGCTACGTTTTTATAAAACTTCATACGCTCATTTTCGTATTTCTTCAGTAGATCGTTGATGCCTTGAATTTCTTCAGACGGCACAAAGAAAGATGAATCGCCTGTACCTATCTTTTGAAATTTGTGCGATTCTCGTGAAGTGTAGTCTTGTAATTGTCTGATAAACTGTTGGTATTCTTGATCTGTTGCAAAGCTTCGTCCATGTACTGGCCTTTGTATGTCATAGCCATAGCGCTTTTTTATTCTGGATTGCTTTGAACTGGCACGTTTTCTAAGTTTAGTCAATTCCGCTTGCTGCTGTTTATTTAATTTAAAGTTTTCTGTAGCGTTTTGAGTTCTTGATTTTCTAATTTTTGAACTATTAACAGATGTTCCCGGCATGCTTCGTCTGCCTTTAGCAGTTGAAATAGGCTCACTGGGCTGTTTGATCTTTCGTTTAGCTGGTTTCTTTCTTTTTGGCTTTTTTATTAAATCATCTGGATTAGCCATTAACTCACCTCCAATTTCATCCTAAAATCATTTATACTTTCGTATGATTTACCAGTTGTTTTATTTATGATATAGAACCCTCTTTTTTCAATGCTTTCATATAAAATAATAGCAGCAGATAAATGCACGTCACAATATCCATGAGTTTTAATAAGAATATAATATCCAAGTTTCTGTTCAAACTCAGGCAATTTTCTTATAAATGAATCCATATATAATCTCGATGAAAACATGAATTCATAATTTTCTATGGATGCTTTATAAGGCGATTCTTTGATATTTAACGCTATTCCGCCACGTGTTAGATAGGCTCCCATTTGCAACACCTCCTGAGAAAAGTTCCCGGTATGTCAGGCTTCATACCGGGAATCTGAGTTTTTATTCGCTTACTTCAAGACTTGTGAACTCATAACGGTTTTTGCCTTTCACTCTGCGTGGAATAATTACGATGGGCTCTTCTTCGGAAGGAAGCCACAAATCCATGACAATATTTCTCAGAGAATTATAAACTCCGATAGATACGCAAGTATAAGTGGTGCCCTTATCGTCAATCAAGATAATTCTAGGAGCAGGCGTGATCTCTCCGGTTCTCTCGTTTTTGGTTTCTACCCAATGCGCTACAAAACCGGTAACAGTAATTTTTTCGTTGATGTGGTCTTGCAATCTTTCATCAGGATTGGCTTTGATCTTATGAAGCCGGAGCTTGGATGCTTTAGAACCGTCCGTGTCAAAGGTGCACATAACCATATTGTCGCTATTATGGACAAAAGCGTCTTGCATGGGAATAATGCTTACGGTTCCTACTTCCAACTCGTCCATGGGCAGAACTTCTCCGGTTTCCTTATCGATGATTTCTTCGGTCATGATATAATCTCCTTTTATGAATTTTATTCAATCAAGCGCCTGTCTCTTGATCTATCTACAGTATAGCATAGCTGCGCTAAAATGTCAAGTAAAAATTAAAAATTTTTACATGCATTATTTACATTTATCTAGCTTGATTTTTTGCATATATTATAGTATAATAATGGTGTCAGGCAGTGCATATCATGTCCAATAGTATGGTGGGAACTGCACCCATTGAGTTGGGCCTACCATTGGAGACACTTGCAGGGTGTGTACAAATTGGCTATTGCATATGTCTGATTTCTACATCCTTTTCTCAGCCCTCTGTCGTGCGTTAAAAATGTCATGGCAGAGGGCACCCAATTTTATAGGTGATATTATGCATACTGATAATTTACATTATAATATAGAACCGCTGCTTACACGAAATGCTTTAATTAATTTTGTGTTAAGTAACCGTGGCCCTGGTAAAACTTTTGCATTTAAAGATTATGCTATCAGCGACTTTTTAAAAACAGGTAAACAATTTATGTATGTGCGAAGATACCAGACTGAGTTAATGAATATTTCTACCTTTTTTAATGATATAGCAAGTTTTTATCCCGAACACTCATTTTTAGTAAGCGGCGGCAAAAAAGGCGGTAAATTCTTAATTGACAAAGAAGTCGCTGGTTACTATGCACCATTAGCTTCTCAGGTTGCTCTAAAGTCTGTCCCTTTTCCGGAAGTCAATAAAATGTGCGTGGATGAATTTATTATTGATAAATCAAATTATCATTACTTACCTAACGAAGTTCATAGCTTTTTTGACTTAGTAGAAACAATAAACCGCTTTAGAGATACTGAAAAATTACACGATCTTCTTAGAGTATTTCTGTTTGCGAATACTATTTCAATGGTTAATCCATATTTTGACTATTTCAAACTTGCTGTTAATCCTGATAAACGTTTCAACGTATATAAAGAATATAATAATGATATTATCGTTGAAATGTACAAAGGAGATTCATTTACTGAGGCTAAATCTCTATCCCGGATGGGCAGTATAATGAATAAAACACCTTACGGCCAATATGCAATTATGGGCCAATTTTATCAGGATAATGACGAGTTCATTCAAAAAAGACCGTCCGATTCTAAATGCATAATTGCAATCAAATACATGGACACAACTGTATACTTTTACATGAAAGGTATGTATATTTATGCTTCTTATGTACCTTACAAAAATGCTCCGTGGAAATTCTCGTTAACAGCCGAAGATCATGAACCAAAATATTACCTTATCAAAAGCGCGAATGCTTGCGGACAAACAAACGTTATCATAGAATTTTTTAAAATGGGACGAATGTACTTTGATAATCAGTCCGTTAAACAACAAGTTTTTAAAATTTTCCAATGTCTTGGATTAAGGAGGAATTAATATGCATCTTGTAAAGTATTACTTGACTGAAAACGACTGCTATAAACAGGGCAAACCGTTGAAACCAGTGGGTATCTGTATGCATACTACCGCAGCCGATAACCCGTACCTCCATCGGTATATTGGGCCTGATGATGGAAAACTGGGGCCAAACGCCTATAACAATCACTGGAACCGCCCGGGCGTGGATAAATGCGCCCACGCCATGATTGGCTGGCTGGATAATCAGCAAATTGCAACATACCAGTGTTTACCTTGGGATATGCGTGGATGGCATTCTGGTTCCGGCAAAAATGGAAATGGCAATGATTACTATATCGGAATAGAAATGTGCGAACATGGAAATAATGAAAGTTATTTTGATGAATTGTTTTCAGAAGCAGTGGAATTGGTTGTATATCTATGCAAAATGTTCGGGTTTACCGGTAATGACATTGTAGATCATGCACAACTTCATAGAATGGGGCTAGCTTCTAACCATAGCGATATAAACCCCTATTTTAACAAATTTGATGAATCTATTGAAAGTTTTCGTCAAACTGTCGATTATTATTTGAATATGGAGGATAAAGATATGTTTGCAGTGGTTATTAAAGGCTTTTACAGCAAAGAACGCGCAGAAGAATTTAAAGCATTGCTTTTGAAAGCTGATGTCATTGAATACGATGATGAAAAACCTAACCCGGAACCTAAACCCCAGCCGATTGAATTTAAAATTGGAGACGCTGTAAAAATGGCCCCGGGATGCAACACATTTATTGACGGCCAGACAATGGCTGGATGGGTTACTACTTCTAAGTTGTTTATTCGGCAAATGGAACAAAATGGCACCGTATCACTTGTATCTACTGAACCAGTCAAAGACGTTTATACCGGAAGAGTATTTACAAAAAATCTGGTAAAATGGTAAAAGATAGCGCCCCGTTATTCGGGGCGCTGTATTTTTTCTCACTAAACCTTTCTAATTTTTCTTAAATTTACCATGCATTCAGCGACTATCCTTTCAAAGTCTTTTTCATCGAGAAAAAATTGACTAACAAAGTTGCCTTTTGCATCTGTTACCGTTATGGTCTGATCTCTAAAATTTACGTCGATATCTACGTCGTATAATATTGACATTCGCTTCATTCTTAGTACAAAATCATTCATTGGCTGCCTCTATTTCGCTAAAAACTGTACTCCAATACGACAACTTTTCCCTGTGGTTCATTTCGTCTGAAATTATTTCGGCAATATCTTCCCTGAAAGATTCATATTCATTAGGAGACAAAAGATTTCTTGCTGTTACCAGTAGCTTATAATATCCTTCTATCGCGGTACATTCGGCTGCGTTATTTAGCTCTACTTCTGCTGCTACAGTATAAGATTTCATTTATTTCTTTCCTCCTTTGTGCGAAACTATACACACAGAAATTATAGCGAATATAATACAAAATGCTAAAATGTATATTTGCCATACATTTTCTAAAATAATCCTATACAATGTCTGTATCATGCTTATCACCTTGCACCATACGTGTTAATATAATTTCGTTGTTAGCTTTTACTGCATAGTAATACCCGATTTTTTGGTACATATGCATTTTAGCTTTGTAATATTTATATAGTGCATATCCAAATATAGTGACTGATAATGCCACCATGAATGAAACAAATATATATTTCATTTATTTTCCTCCGTATAAGACATGGCTAGTTCTCCGTTGACGAATAAAAATGTATATATTTTTCCTGAATTTTTTACGGTCTTAATCCTGTAATAATTGCCTTTATAATCTGACAGTTCAGAACGCAATACTTTCCCTGTTTTGCAAATTTCAGAATATTGCTGAAAACTAATATTTTTCATGATGTTTAAATGGCCTCCTATGAAGATAGGAGGCCATATCCTCCTTATATCACTGCAAGAATTGCTCTGCTTTCAAAAATGTCTTTTTTATATGCATGAAAAGTACCGTTAGGCTCTTCAATGCATACATAGGTATCAGACATAGCTACCAGTTCCAAAGGAATTTGCACAATAGTTTCAATCCCATCAAATTCCTTTGTTTCCGTATAGCTTTTCATATAGTAGAAATTTCCGATTTTAAGTTCTGGCCTCTCTTTACGCTGACGCACAAAAGCATAATCTTCCGAATTGAGTACAGAGATATCAATGCCGTTTTTGTCCAAAAGAGCCTTTACCGATTCTACGTTCACCGCATCTGGATTGTAGATTTCGTTAGGAATCGGTTTGTGGATTGCATTCCTGAGCGTGTTTGGCTTAATACCGTGCACTTTGGCAAATGCGACAATGTTGATAGTGGCAAATTCCTCGTAAGTCATGTCTTTTCCTTTCTTTGTGCATGATTATGGCTCATGCCGCCAAATTGATAAATTTAGAAAATAAGAGTATTTTGCGAGTTATAAATATGATTGTTATGCAACACAAACAAAGTATCCATATTTTTATATTCTTTTAACAAGCCTTCAAAATCCAGCATACGCCGCGCATTAATCGGGGTCACAGAATACAGTTGCGATACAATATGGCATGTTTTTGCGTCGATTAAATAACAGATATTGTTTCTTCCTGCGTCGATTTGTACAATTTTCATGATTATTTCACCTTAATTATAAAAATTAGACGTTCTCTTCCATTTGTTTTGTACTGCCTCCCTAATTCCGATAGTAATAGAGGCGTTATATTAGCCGCTGACCGATATACGTCTATCCACCATAATTTACGGCTCCATCTCCGTATCCAATAATTATTCATAACATACACTCAGTTCATCGTAATAGTAATTTTCTGGAGTTTTCTCCATATCATCAAATACAAATTGGATATTGCAAAATGCTACCATTTCTTCTAACGTGAGTTTTCCGATAACTACTGCGATGCATTCTTTGCCATTCATTAATTTTGTCATTTCTTCTATCTCCTTTTCTTTATCTTGATTATATTATAGCATTATTTTTATTCTTTGTCTACAGGTATAATCAACAATGATTACATTTAATTATTGTGCAATTTGCGAGAATTGGCATGAATAAGATTGACCGTAAACCAAATATTACGGGCTGATCTGGATAACTGCTGCCATTGCTTGCATGTGATACGATTTCGAGATTGATGTAATACGTGGCATAACTCTGATAATGTGTCATAATACATTAGTTATCACCTCCTTGATCCAATGGTAATGTGCTAATATAGCTGTTGCAATGCCTACGCAATACCTCATTAATATAATATATCTTTAGCTTACTGTATCCAACATCTTGTAACGCTTGTGTAATGCTTGATTGGCGTACATAATGCTTTGTTGATATATTGGTTATAGATAGTATATCGCCTAACTGTGCATATTCTTTCATGACTGCCTGCTTGGATTTTGCGACAATATAACTTGTGCATATGTTACCGTCATGTGTCCATACTACCTTGTATAGCCTTTCCATTTTTCACATCCTCCTTAATATTATAATATCCATTGCCGTCTGAGTCGTATTCATCCGGGAGCCTATTACTTTGTCTTACATACCAATACAGATCATTTCTAGCTACTTTCTTCATTCTTAATCCCTCCTGTGTTATTGTGCCTATATTATAACACGGCAATATTAATTTGTCTACCTATAAAATCAACAATTATTATATTAATTTATTGTGCGAAATGCTATGTGTTGACAAATATAATATTTGTATAAAATGCATAAAAAATATAGATATAAATTGT
>OBLG01001587.1_pt1 | contig 16853 bp, 9 predicted proteins | sample 1517451 | NCBI WGS metagenome assembly OBLG01 (sample SAMN04571694, study PRJEB22368) | human gut metagenome | biome: human gut; material: stool | host: Homo sapiens | place: Luxembourg | collected 2012-06-29
ATCCAGTAAGGACAGATCGATATTGTCAAGTTGAACAGCCGCCCGATAATAATGTTCCGAAGGCTGATAATAGCCTCGGACAATCTGTTTTTGCTGTTTGCTTTCGACCAATTCGAACAGAGCGCGCTGTACATTGAAGTCCCATTTGCTGCGGAAGACGACATCACTGACCGGAATATCATTGATGCGCAAACGATCAAAAGCCACATTCGCATAAAGGACTCCACGCCCCATAGCAGCCGCCATCGCAGCAGAGCCATTGGTAAAGCCGCTGATGCGGTATCCGCGACGGTCCGTAATCTGGGAGAAGGGGGTCAGATCAAAATTGTGCAGTTGTAGCTTCAATGTATCCGAAAGACTTCTGGACGCTACACCATCGATCTCCAACCGTTGTTGGCCGCTGACCATCCGGAATCCGTCGATCACGACACGGGACGAATCACAAAGAATCTCACGAGCCCCCAATCCCCACATCTGTCCATTCGACGTAAAGGTCGAGGGTGCAAACCGGATTTTGAGTTGGGGACGGCCGGTTAGAGAGTCACTCTGAAGAGTCGAGACGGTACTCAACAAAGCATACGCCCCGTTTTCACGATTGTGGAACCGGGTAGCCAACCGGATGCGATTCTCTTTGATACCACCCTGTACCGAAAAATCGGGCATGTAAAATCCTCCGACAAACAGATCATCCGAACGCAGATACAACAGAATCGAATCGCCCTGATTACGGCTATTAAGATTCAGGTTTGAAATGAAAAAGTCACCTCGCTCGATATAGTCGGAGGCGCAATTCAGCGTAAATATATCGCTTTGAGGATTGAACAGAAACGACAGCTGCGTACCCTCGGCCAACTCCAGTCCAGGGAGGAAGATACCAGCTACATTATTGGCCTCTTTGACATCGACTCGCAGCAGGTAATAACTATCCACAGATGCGACTGGGGGAATCTCCGGCCTTTTTTTAACCCGACGCCGTGAAGTTTCATTCAGGGAAGGCAGATAGTTCACCAACGAGTTGGTCAAATAAGAGAAAAGATTTTTATAGCCGAGTTTACCCCGCAACTCTATATCGGCAAACGAAGAGTACATGTGTAGTTGTTTGCTCTCTGCGTCGTTCTGCGCCACAAAACGGATATCACCAGTTCGTACCGTATCGAGGTGATTGACATAAACCATATGGCTGATGGTTGCCTCTCCGTTCATATTATCCAGTGCCAATCCCGAACCGGACGCAGCCAAACTGCCACGAACAACCGAGACAGAATCTCGTTTGTTAAAGTTGAGTTTCCGCAAATCGGCATGATAGAGCTGCAGAGCAAAGTTGTAGGCTGGAACCGTATCGTTGAAGGCCAACTGCCCATCGAAATCGAACTTCAGATTTTCATCCTGCGAACTGATCGATCCCAGGAAGCTGAGGTTATCGAACTCACCGTTCAATGCGATATCGTGATAGTCATAGCCGTTGAAATAGAGACCCGGCACCTTGGCTTCGGTCTTCAGGCGTAACATTCCTTTGGTATAGGAACCCGTAAAATTGGCGGACATTTTGGACAGGCGCCCCAATTTAGCAATCTTAAACAGCTCGCCCAACTCTAAACTCGTTGTACTCACCTTACCGCTAAAGCCGGCTGTCCGAGGACGAAGCGATTTGAAATTGAGTTGTAAACTCATATCACCCTGATTGCTGCCAAGCGTACCCGAGGTTTTGAAGTCTCGAAACAGTCCATCAAACTTTCCTCCGAAGGTGATATGACCCATTCTCCGCAGCAGCTCTGCCTGTTTTGGTTTCAGCTGTCGGCCTGTGATATCCTGCAAGAAGAAGGCGATATCCGGTTGGGTAGTGTGCAAACCGGCCACATCGAACCTAAAGCGGGTGTTAGGGATATCCGGAATGCCATACATCCCAAAACGTACACTGAGGCGGGTATCCCGACTCTCGACCCGTGTCAGGTTACCCGACATGGCAGCCACTGGCCCCTCGACAGTCCCATAAACATGTTCAAACACGGTCTGCCACTCGCGCAAAGTCGGGGCAAAAAAGGCAATGGTCTGAAAGCTGACCCGTGAATCGACAATTTCGGAGGAGATCTTCACCCTCTCGAGAAAATCTTTGTACCCTTTCCAGGTGCCGGTCTCAAACGAAAGGTAATTCATCTGCACATTCGACTCCGGCGTCCGCAAAAAGAGCCGATCGAAATACATTCCCGAACCGGAGATACGAAAATTACGGGTTGACAGCCGTTCGATCACCAGCCCGCTCCGCTCCCGTAACGAGAGATCGTCAATGGCCAAATTCACACTGTCGTTCACAACCGACACACCCCGTACCTGCAAATTGAAATGTCGCACATCAAGATCGGTGAAATTGACTCCGTAATCTCGCTCCTTTCGCTCCAGTTTACGATGTTTGAAGGCCATATCCGAGATGGCCACCCCAGCAGCCGTCAATCGGAACGGTTTCCGTTCCGGTTTTCGTTCCCGTTTAATTTTGGCGAGGATCTGTTTGAGATTGGTCCGTCCGGTGCTATCTTGCATCAAATAGAAGACGGGCTGCTCGATCTGTACCCGCCCCAAAGCAATCCGACCGTTCCAGATGTTAAGACTCTGCAACGGCACCACCACATTGCGGGCATAAAACATCGTATCCTGGTGGTAATCTTCGATGTAGAGGCCATCGACCGAAACCCGATTGAACAGTTGCAACCGCAACCGATCAATCGACACCCGAGTCTCCAGTTTGTCACTGAGCCAACCGGTCAGCCAACGGGTTGCACCGTCCTGCACCGACGGCAAACTCAACAATAAAGAGGCACCTATGGGCAGAATGATCAGCGCGATGATGATCGCCGATATGCAGGATAGCAATATTTTTATAACTTTGCCCATGTACTCCCGAGCCCGCTCGAGCGTACGAACGGATGTACAAGTTTACTAAAATTTAGCCAATAAATAAATTTCCCGCATGGATATTACGATCCTGGGTATCGAATCGTCGTGCGACGATACGTCGGCCGCCGTGATTCGCAACACCACGCTACTTTCGAACGTGATCGCTTCGCAGGAGGTACACCGCAAATATGGCGGCGTTATTCCCGAGTTGGCCTCACGTGCGCATCAACAAAATATCATTCCCGTAGTCGATACGGCCCTCAAAGAGGCCGGGATAACAGTCTCTGACCTCGATGGAATTGCTTTCACACGAGGACCGGGACTGCTCGGATCCCTGCTGGTTGGGGTTTCGTTCGCCAAAGGGCTTGCCCTCTCGCACGACATCCCGATGATGGAGGTTAACCACCTGCAAGGCCACATCTTTTCACACTTCATCGATCTGCCGGATCGGGACATTCCCCATCCGGAGTTTCCATTTCTCTGCCTGCTGGTATCGGGAGGCCACTCTCAAATCGTTCTGGTCAAAGATTACGCCGATATGGAGATCATCGGCACAACAATCGACGATGCTGCCGGTGAGGCTTTCGACAAGTGTGCCAAAGTGATGGGGCTTCCCTATCCCGGAGGACCAGTCATCGACAAACTGTCCAAAGAGGGAGATCCGCAGCGATTCCGTTTTGCAAAACCCTCTGTGGAGGGATTTGATTACAGTTTCAGCGGACTGAAGACCTCCTTCCTTTATTATCTGCGTGATCAGGTACACGAAAACCCGGATTTCATCGAACAGAACAAAGCCGATCTTTGCGCATCGCTGCAAAGCACGATTGTCGAAATTCTGCTCAACAAACTGATCAAAGCGGCCAAACAGTACGATATTGATCAGATTGCGATTGCCGGCGGAGTTTCAGCCAACTCAGGGCTGCGCAATGCCATTATGGAGGAGGGGCGTAAGCGCAGATGGAAAACCTACATTCCCGAGTTCAAGTTTACGACCGACAATGCGGCGATGATTGCCATCACCGGATACTACAAGTATCAACGCGGTGAGTTTGCGCCGATGGATATTGCGCCGCTCTCCCGGATCGATGACTTTTTGGAACACAAATAAAACTTGCTACAACAATCGCTCCTCAGCCGCATAGAGTCACACTTCACCATTGAGATATAAACAATACGAAGCCGAATGTAATGTGTACATTCGGCTTCGTATTTATACATACCTGAGTCTTAAACGGCCCTTACCTCATTATACTCATAATGACGAAGGTCTCCCGACACACCCTTTAAACGAAATTTTCTTTAATGCTGTCTATAGAGAATGAACCGTTAAGTTCTTGTATCTCCATTTTGTTTTCAAGCAGATCGAAAAAGAAATCAGCTATACGTTCCGGCGTCAACACGGCCTTCTGACCCGACGCATCAGGTCCCAAATCATAAGTTTGCAGCAATTGACTTCCCAGGCTTGCTCCTGAAATAAGAAAATGGTTTTGTAATTTATCCCAATCAAGCATATCAGCAGCTAAGACCTTCCCTACAACACTGTAACTCCGAACGGACATTTGCCTGTCCTCAGCCGCCAGCGTACTTCTCACCTCATCGCTTGAGAGATCCATGCGTATACGGCCTGAATGGGACATCTGCGGCATCTTACGATATAATGCTCCTAAATCAGCAAGACTCAGATTATATAATTCCGTACTCGGATCTGTATGGATAGGTTCAAAGGAAAAAGCACTCGGTAAAAGTAGGCTCACCGTCCCCCGGAGGGTTACCATCGGACTATTGAACGTCCCAACAATCGAAGTTTTGATCTCAAGAGATTGAGTGGCAAACACGCCGCCAATCACTACGCAGTTATCCAGCGTAATCTCATCCGCAAAAATACTGCCAGCAACAAAGGCATTACATAGACGAACTGAACGGGCATTAACATCTGCCATTAGCTGCAACCTACATTTGCGAGCGTGCGACACGACCGATTCGATGGCTCCAACACTCTTTCGGAAAATCACTCGACCTTGAGCATCACTATCGACATGTAGTTCTAACTGAGCAAACGCTGCACCTCGGACGTCGATATCTCCATTACGTACTTCAATTTTATGTGCATACACAGCTCCCTCTACGACAGTATCTTGCTGGAAAATCACATCACGATCCATCTCTGAAAGTTTTTTTGGCAAAATGGCTCCGCGAACCATATTATTATTCAGTACGATCGTATCATTTGCAAACTGTATCTCTTTCAATTCCTTCATAACGCACCCGTTTTAATTATTTTAATTCTGTTATTGGCTTTCAGCGCCCTAATTGTAGCAGCAATACGCGGAGATACTCCACTTTTCCCCAATTCTTCATCGAAATAGGTCTGAATGCGTTCGGCTGCATCGGCATCCATCAATTCCCACTGCAAAGCTTTATTTTGAAATTGTTGTTGTAATGCCACATTTATCCCTGCACTACGAGCCAACAATCCCTCCTGTGTTCCATAAATCTGTCTATCAATGCCCTGAGATGATACCGTCGACTCTACATAAGCGACAGGAAGATATTGTAATCCCACATGTTCTGACAAACGTAAAATCTCATGTATGGAATTTTGGAGCATGTAGGTTCCTTCCAGATAACGATTTGCCTCGGTGATCAAATTCTGTGCTCGGCGTTTGATCGCTGAACACTTCAGAATCGAATCCACATGGAACGTTTCATCAGCGACAATAGATGCTGTACCCAATAAATTACTGTCCAAAGGACGTCCCAATGTCTCTGTACTTTGTGCAACAAAATTGAATACAGGTTTACACAAAGCATGGATACGATTTAACATCTCTTTATCCAGATCGGCAAATAGAGTCGAATATCGTTTCGTGATGCGGGCGTAATCGTCACCCATCTGCGCTTTACGATGCAGACAAGCTTTTCCTTGTTCGACCAACTCCATCAACACAGCTTCGGCTTTAGAAGCAAGCTCCCGGATTTGTTGAGAAAGATCGGTCCGAATGTAAGAAAAAAATCCATTGAGAATGGAATTGCCAATTTTGCGTGAAGATTGACGTTTAGCCGCCACTTCAGCAGCCTCAGCAGCAACCACAGCACCTGTTAAGCGATTGACCGAGGTACGGCAATCATGCACGTTCCCGTCAAACCGATTCGTATCGACATGAATCGATATATCCACAGGCTCCGAATAGGGGACACTTACCGAACGGGATTGGCCATTGACCGTAACTGTCGTACTAGCCGTTCCATGAATAACCGCATGATAATGTCTTGTATAGCTCATATCCGGCCGTTTTTAAAATGTTGTAACGCACTTTTTTGGAAAAGTTCCAAAGCAAGCTTTTTGACTCGATCTGGAGCATCCCATTTCGCCAGAAATGTAATATATTCTGCCTCAATGGATTTACGATCTTTCTCTTGCGGTGCCGACCATTCCGTTTCGTTGACCGCACGTAACGCATCATCCCGCACCGCTACTGAAATAGCTTGATCGATTTTAGCGTTACCGGATTGAACATTGACCGTCTCTGCACTCAAATCGGATGACGATACAGAAACAATCACCGGTAAATATATCGTTTCAGTCTTATCTATTTTGAGATTGCGCATAACATCCTCAGCTATGCGATTCTGCATAGATACACCCCGAACGTATTGATATATTTGGTTGATTGCTCGGCTGCTATCAAATTTGGTTTTGGAAACCATCAGTTGCTGGTTGAGTTCAAGACTTTCAGTCTGATGGGTTGGCGCCTCCGCAAGCACGCCTCTTATTCGACTATCATTCAACTGCATATCCCGGTTAACCAAATTTACAACCGGCTTATCGAGCTCATAAATTTGCGACTGGAGCGAAGCATTCAATGACCCAAACAGTTTACCATATCGTTTCGATATCATATGATAGTCTCGCTCCATGCGCTTTTTGAGATTCTGCAACGCAGCCGCCTGTTGTCCCATTTCGATCAATTTCGATTCGACCGTACTGGTTAGTTGGGCGATCTTCTGCGATATCTGGGAGTGCATCAACGTGTAGAAACCATAATTAACATTCTTGCAAACATGATCAGCGGCTTCCTGCTCTGCAACAATTACCGCAGATTGCATCGTCACTACTGCCGCCGACGTTGCATCGACATGTTTGGAGACTGTACTGATCTCGTGGGCCATCGGATCAGTATCGACTGTAAAACTAAAATTTGCCATTGTTTTGATTTTACGTTTTACATTACTCATTCTCTTTTAACGGATACCCACAAGACGGGCAGACCTCCGCATCAGCCGAGACCCCTTCGCCACACTCGGGACATACAAGCTTATCCTCGTCATCTTCCGTTGCATCCGTTTCGTCATCTTCGTCCTCGTCCGCGTCTGCGTCGTCTTCATCGTCGTCCTCGTTTGCGTCTGCGTCCTCGTCATCTTCGTCGTCATCTTCGTCGAACTCATAACCGCAATGTGGACATCGGGTATCCTCTTCTGACACCTCTTCACCACATTCCGGGCAGGTATATGTCGTCTCGGTGCCTTCATCAAATTCGCATCCACAATAAGGACATTTATCTACATCCTTGGAAACAGGCTTGTCACAATCGGGACAGAAGCAACCTTCTTCGTCATTTGCCTCTTCGTCACTATCTGGATTATTGGCATGCTTCATTGGTTTGCTCTCCAACTCATCCAATTCGTTTATCGCCTTCTTGGCTAAAGTCGATAGGTTAAGGGAAATGTGTTCGAAAGCCAATTCTTCAACATTGGGGACAGGGGGTAAATCCGACTCTTTCGCTAACAACGGGCTAACTTCTGCCAAAGGTTTACGGCGTTCATCAAGCTCTCCCACTTCATTGGCGGCAACCGCAATGTCCTTCGCTCTGCGATCCCGTAATGACGCATCATAATATTCAATATGGCCAAACTTAGCCGCCTTCGCATCTATATCATCATGCAAGCGTTCCATGTAATCCGCAAAATCCTTTTGCGTATCCATAAATTGCTTTGATTGCATTTGATAAGCAACCATCACATCCGCCGAATTATCTTCCGTTTCGGTCACAGTTGATTCCAAGGAGCCTTGCATTTTCATACTCTCTTCGGTCTTCTTAAAGGCCGCCAAAGTATTATATGCCGCTGTATAAGACGACAAATTCGCCCGCATCAGATTAATCAAATCTGAAGCCTCTGCCCGATTTCGACCATAAAAATCTTCCGTGTCACGATGCCACTGATTTAAATAGTCTATCTTCATATCTTTGATATGATTGTATATTGCCAACCGATCTTTGCGTGTCTCCATCAAAAGATTGGACACAATGGGAGCAATAATCTCTTCTTGAATCTGACTAATACCAAACGGTGCGGTTGTTTTACTGCCATTTTCAGCCACCCAAGACATCGACAACAAATCAAATTTCACCCGCGAACTCTCGCGTAAATTAAACGGGCGATAATCTGCTTCGACATCATTGTAATTAAAGCTCTCATTGCGAATTCTATCGATCTCTTCTGCCTCAAGCACCGGTGAATAAAAATTATAGGGCGCTTTCAGTACATTAAAGAGCATTCTGTTCGAGTAGCTGATCAACGTATTGGCCGAAGCCATTTTCATCGCAGAGGTAACCTGTACCGAATCCGCCATGTCTACCATCAACCGACGCAACATTGCATCCACCTGTTCCGATTTGTCAGACATGGTTCGCCGCATCTCATTCAGGGCATTAAAACGTTCGATATCCTTATCGTAAGCCGATGTATCAAAGACCTTGAATACCGGCATTCCGTCAGTCACAGTAGTTGCATGCTGCTCCAAAAAATCTGAATACGGGGTCCCAGGATAGATTACGGGCAATTCGACAGTCGTTTCGTCCACCTCTCCCAAACCATAAGCTATGGTACGCAAGGTGCGATCGAGTTTTCCGAAATAGTTGTGGAAGGTTACTTTTTGAATAGACCGAGAATACTGCCCTGTTTCGATCTGTTCAGGTTCGTTCGAGGCCTCGATGATTGGGGCCGATTTAGTCAAATCCTGAAGATCCTGAATCGATTCGTTGATCAGTTTGCTTTTACGCAAAATCTGCAAAGTGAATCGTTCTTTTGAGGTACTGCCGGTATGATCCACAATAAAACTTTTGTCATTAAAAGCTACGCTGCTGGCAACTGGAACATAGGCAACACCTATTTTATCGACGCGGTAATCACGGAAAATATTTTGATGTTTTTTCTGCAAATTATCTCGTTCTTGTTTTTTGGAATCAGCCAATTGGTCATAAGTTTTGGCTTTACCACTATGTATGAAGTAGTAGAACAGAGGAATAATCAAAATACTGAACCACAAAAACAGTTGTGCTTTGCGAGCGTGTTCATCCCGTTCGTTCTCACAATCCTGAATTTTGGCATCGAGTTGCGCTATCGCAGCCTCAATACTCTCCTCCTCAGCCACAATCTTTTCAGCTGCTGCCTTGTAATAATTAAACAGCACCTTAGCTTGATCTTGATACAGGTTGGAAGAGTCGTTAAAAATTTTTCCTTCCATAGAATTTTAAGTTAGCAGGGTTGGGTTTAAGTGTTATATTTATTTGTAATATTGATTACGCCGAACACGGATGATTTCGATACAATCTGCAACAGCCTTGCGAAACGCTTCGATATCGATTGTCGGCTCTTTCAACGAATCGGTCATTTTACATAAACGAGTCATCAGTTCGGTTTCAAGATGTTGTGCTGTCGGGCGGAGCGATACTGTAAGATAACTCACCTCCTCACGCAGCTTTTCGACAGCCGCTTTCGCCTCTGCTTTAATTTGAGACTCTCCGGCCGCGATATCCATCAGCGTAAGTTGGTCCTTAAGCATAACCAAACCGCTACGTTCATCCTCAATCCGGTCTAAAACACGTACCGCGTTGTCTGCCGCAATCTTTGATCCTACCAACAGCAATCCTGCCCCAAAGACGCACAACAATTGCAGCCAGATACAGAGTTCAAACGACAAGTTCCACACAATTGAACTAACGATCAATATAATGGAACACAATGACAGCAGCATAATAGCGAACCAACGAAGCCCCATGCCCGCATAACCTGAACGCATTTCTGCTGCAGGACCAAAATCAAACAGGCGCGCATATAGAATGGCGAATACGATCATAGCGGCCGTCAAATTCAGCACGAACAGGTTTGTAGGTTGAAGCTCCTTCAAAAACAGAAAAAAACCTGCAATGATGAGACATTCACCGAATATCAGCATCAGATAGAGTAAATAACGATTCATAAGGCTCGTGTTATTGAATTTTAAAACCGCAACGGGGACAGAAGGTCATTCCGCTCGCTGGAGCGCCACATCGCGGACACTTTTGTTCCGATAAAGGACGCCCACAGTGCGGACAAAAGGCTGTACCAGGAGCCACCGCTGTATGGCAATTGGGACATTGGGCTGCGGCATTCTCATCCAACCGTGTTCCGCAAACGGTACACACTTTGGCATCGAGATCATTGTCCGCACCACATTTGGGACAAGGATTATATGGATCTCCGCAATACGGACAGAACTTTACATTGGATGGGTATTTGCGATTGCAGTTCGAGCAGAACACCTCTTTGATCTCTGGCTCAGCAGATGCCATATTGTTTTGTTTGGTTGTGGGGCTCTCGGGTTCACACCCTGGCAGATTCTGGGGTTGAGCCAATGTTCCCACGCCAAAACTACCCCCCATGCCGCCCATCATCGATGTAGCCATTACCGCTCCGATTAAGCCTCCATTACCACTCGACATTCCGTCAATCGCCTGTTGTGCCGTAGCAAAGACCTGTTTCTGCTGCCATGTATAGCCCTGTAAACGCTGAGATGTCTGCTCTTTAATAGATTCATAAATCTGACTCCCGATCGGGTCATTTTCATCAATGCCGATCTTGGTCACGTCAAAACCCAACATCCGGCAGCCATATTCATCCCAAAAGGCGGACAGCTCCTGCTGAAGCGCTTGAGAAATATCATCCAAATGGGCCGAAATACGATTGATGCCAATACGGTTGGTAGTAATAATTTTTGTAATAAGGCTTTTGGTACGCGTTGACAACTGTCCTTGTGCCTGATCAGTGAAATCATTAACAGTGACAATTCCAGACGGGTATCCCCAAGCCAATTTACGAATAAGTCGTTCTGCATCCACAACACTAATACCATACCGACCCTCGGCAATAATTGGAATGCTTACTTTAAAATCGGGATCATAAATTGAAAATGCATCTACATCCCACTCCACATTCATGCGGTGGACCTTTTGCACAAACCAAACCTGAACCGTGTAAGGATTGCCACCCTGATTGAGCATTCCATAAAATGCTTTAAGCACAGGAACATTGGGGGAATCCAATTCATGTGTACCAGGCCCAAATTTTTGCATTGACTCACCGTTTACGACTACAACAGCCTCTTGAGCATCCGTCACCTGGAGTTTAGTATATTTGCCAAGATTTGCCTTTGGATGGCGATAGGCCAGGATATTCATATCGCCGTTCCATTTGATGTAGTCGAAAATATTTAATCCCATGACAAGCTATTTTTTCGGTTCAACAACAATTTTTTGTCCGATATCGATTCGATCCGATTCGATATCCGGATTTAAGGCCCGTAAGCGTGACAGCGACATTCCATAGCGTTCAGCAATCACCGAAAGTGTTTCTCCGGATTTGACCACATGAAATTGCTGTGCCCCCGACGGTTTAGGTCGAGCGGTACTTGGGGTTGATTGTTTTTTTACATCTGGGGCAGAAGCCTTTAACGAGGTAAGTTTAGGCCCTTTACGCGCAGCGGCAGGCATTTTGCAAGGCACTTTACTATCTGCTTCAGAGGTAGTAATAATCACAGGCATGCCAACATAAACCGCTTTTACCAATTCCAGTAAATTATCATTGTTCAAACGGATACATCCTTCTGTTGCTCGTGTTCCAATCGACGAGGGATCATGTGTTCCGTGAATGCCGATACCGCTATGTCCCGGCGTTTTCAAACGTATAAAATGGGATCCGTATGCTCCTTTAATCTCTCCCTTTCCGTCACCAAAATCATGCGACCATGTACGTGCATCTTGAATCTGTTGCACGGAGAACACTCCTTCAGGAGTCTTCATATCGCCAGGTTTTTCTTTATTTCCCAAGGCTTTGCCACAGGCCATAGGATAAGCTGCCAACAATTGGCTGCGAAAATCGTACAAAGCCAATGTCATCGACTCCTTGGAGATAACAATAAATGCTGCATTTGCCGGCTTAACTTCTGCCGGAGCCGCAACCTCGGTTTCAGCACTTTGAGGATCCGTTGCTTGCTCTTCGGCATTTCCTTTTGATTCATTAGAGGAGCAACTTACACCACACAAAACCGTGGAAACAATAAGCATGCGTAAAAAAAACTTCATATCCATTGTAATTAATCGTCGTAAGAATTTGTCTGAATAGATTAGTATCCTTCTATGATCGAAAATTTGTATCCATCATAATGTATTCTCGGATTGTTTACTGCCGGTTTTGTTAAATAGTCCTTCCAAATCTCTCGAGTATCATAGAAACTGAACAACACGTTTTCACTTGCCCCATCAGGATACGTAAACAATAATAAAATTGCAGTCATGCCATCGGAATAGCTCAATTCGGACAGCAATCCACGATAACGGGCTGACTTATGACACGCCAAATGGTTGGCTACTGCACGACGATACTTTGCCATTTTCAGGTTTGAACGCTGTGTCGAAGTGGTTCTGCTGATCAATTGGGCATATAGCGTGGCTGGCATCACAAAATCTGCCGCCACATAACCCTCTTTCCCATCATTTTGTTTCCGCACACGCACCCATTCACCATACACGTCCTGTACTTGCAACGATACTCCATCAGGCAACAGATCCAGTTTATTATAATCCACCCCTTTTACAGCAGAAGAACGCAACCAAGTGTTATCGGCAAATGTGTTGACAAGATCACCCAATGCGATTAGGTTAGGATTAGATACTTGCACAGGTTCTGCCTCGGATGCTTCAGTCGCTGGTGATTCGCTTTGCGATACTGGCTCATTCTGAGGTTGATTATCACTAGAAGATAACGTTGAGATATAGGCAATAACCGCCATAAGCAGGAATCCCACCAAAACATACAGCCATATTTTACCATTACGGTAAGAGGTTGTCGGCAATGAATTTTTAAAGACTGAAGGTGTTGATGCCGACCGCATGCGAGGAGGAGATTCAGGAGGAATCGGGCTGTGAGATTGAGATATCTTAACCGATGGTGGCGCAACAGATTCCGATATCGTCACAGTCGATTGGGGAGATGATTGATCATCGCTGGAGGTATTTTGGACATTATTTGTTCCTGAACCTGCCACATCTATTACTGTTGATTCACGTTTTGCATCAGCAGTCTCCACAGAAGCTGTAGCATTAGACTGGTTCAAAGAGGGTTGGTGCGTTGTCGCAGATGAGATCGATGATTTCAAATCAATTTGGTGTCCACATTTAGGACATGCGCGAGCTCGGTCCGAGATTCTTGCACCGCAATACGGACAATAGATCAGAGCCATAAGATTGTATTTAGGTTAGGTAGTGATAATATCAATAAAATACGGCATCACCACGCCGAATAACTATCTAATAAAACTTTATCCCACACAACTTTTACAACATATGATCACAATAGTTTTGTATGCCAATTTAAACAGCAACGTGACATATATTATATAAGGCAGGATAAAGATGCTATAATTCTATTGTAACATTCTCATCGATTCTTCACAAAAATAGTATTTTTTATATCTCGTCCAAGTAAAAATAAACTTTCTAATACAAAGGTGTACAATTAATAGAATTTCCTTTATATACCAAATTAGCATTAAGGCAAATGACAACAACTTGATATCGTATTAACAGGGTAACAGGATAAGCAAATAACTGTATTAAAATAAAAAAGGTTTACACGATTTTATCGTGTAAACCTTTCGAAAATACAAATTACGTATAACTTCAGAGAAAATTATCGACGAATCTCAACCTGCTCGTATCCCTCGATAATATCGCCGACTTTGATGTCGTTGTAATTTTCGATATTCAAGCCGCACTCCATATTGGTACCGACCTCTTTGACATCGTCTTTGAAACGTTTGAGAGATCCCAATTTGCCGGAGTAGACCACAATACCGTCCCGAATGACACGTACCAATGTATTGCGGGTAATTTTACCCTCACGCACAATACAACCGGCAACCGTTCCCACTTTTGAGATTTTGAAGGTTTCGAGCACCTCGACCGAACAAACGATCTCCTCTTTGGTCTCGGGAGCCAACATACCTTCGATAGCATCCTTGATATCGTTGATTGCATCGTAAATGATCGAATAGAGTCGAATTTCAATCTCCTCCTTTTCGGCCAGACGACGTGCCGATGCAGACGGACGCACCTGGAAGCCGACAATCACCGCATTCGATGCGGCAGCCAGCAGCACATCCGATTCCGAAATCGGTCCCACAGCCTTGTGGATCACATTGACCTGAACCTCCTCCTTGCTGAGTTTGATCAACGAATCAGCCAACGCCTCAATCGAACCGTCCACATCACCTTTGATGATGATATTCAGCTCCTTGAAGTTACCGATAGCGATACGGCGACCGATCTCATCGAGGGTAATATGTTTCTGGGTACGCAGTCCCTGCATACGTTGCAACTGTTCACGTTTATTGGCGATATCACGAGCCGAACGTTCATCAGCCATTACATTGAAGGTATCACCCGCCTGTGGAGCACCATTCAGACCCAATACCAACACTGGAGTCGAAGGTGGAGCCTCGGTGATACGGGTACCACGTTCGTTAAACATCGCCTTGACACGACCCGAATAGATACCCGACAGCATGATATCACCCACATGCAACGTACCGTTCTGTACCAATACGGTAGCTACATATCCACGACCTTTATCCAAGGTGGACTCGATCACAACGCCCTGTGCCTCACGATTTGGATTGGCCTTCAGATCCAGCATCTCGGCCTCAAGCAGCACCTTTTCGAGCAATTTATCGAGATTGATGCCCTTCTTGGCCGAAATCTCCTGGCACTGGTACTTACCACCCCAATCTTCGACCAAATAGTTCATGGCTGCCAGCTCCTCCTTGATACGGTCCGGATTGGCACCGGGCTTATCGATCTTATTAATGGCAAAGACAATAGGCACCTGAGCGGCAGCGGCATGGTTGATCGCCTCGACCGTCTGCGGCATCACGTTATCATCCGCCGCGATGATAATAATGGCAACGTCAGTTACCTGTGCACCACGCGCACGCATGGCGGTAAAGGCTTCGTGACCCGGCGTATCGAGGAAGGTAATACGACGACCGTCGACACTGTACGCACCAATATGCTGAGTAATACCACCCGCCTCGCCGGCAATCACATTGGTATTACGAATGTGGTCCAACAGCGAGGTTTTACCGTGGTCAACGTGACCCATCACCGTCACAATCGGGGGACGTGGAACCAAATCTTCGGGTTTATCCGCCTCGGTATTGATCGCCTCCTGCGTATCGACCGTAACGAATTCGATCTGGAAGCCGAACTCTTCGGCCACCACCACCAGCGCCTCTGCATCAAGACGTTGGTTGATCGAAACCATCAGACCCAAATTCATGCAGGCCGTAATGACGTCTGTAACGCTCACATTCATCATCGTGGCCAATTCGCTTACCGTCACAAATTCGGTCACCTTCAGGATGCTCTTTTCGCGCTCTTCACGAGCGTGCTCCTCCTGCATACGGGCCGAAACCGCTTCACGTTTATCACGACGGTGTTTGGCTGTTTTGAATTTCGGTCCTTTCGAGGTCAAACGGGCCAATGTATCCTTAATCTGCTTCTGTACCTCTTCGTCACTTACCTCAACATGTACAGGAGCCGGTTTCGGATTCCCCTTCTGTCCCTTTTTACGGTTATTATTATTGTTGTTGTTGCTATTGTTATTGTTATCACGTGCAGGACGTCCCGAAGCACCTCCACCAGCAGCCGGACGACCCTCCGAACGAGAACCACTCTGAGCCTGTTTCGGGTTATTCAGGTCCACCTTATCCTTCGTGATCCGTTTACGCTTTTCGCGTCGTCCGAATTCACCCTTCTTCTCAAGCAAATTGACGTCAATCTTACCCAGCACCTTCGGGCCTGACAGCTTATTCTCCTCCGCATTGGGACGAAACAGATTGCTTTGATCAGCCGCCAAACGTTCATCATAAGTTTGTGTCTGAGCGGCAAGATCGGCAATTCGAGTTGTTGCCACAGGAGCGGTTTTACTGCCAACCGAAGGTGCAGCGTGACCCGCTGGAGCAGGCTTAGCGGCCTGTTTCGCAGCTGGTTTCATCGCAGGCTTTGCCGAAGCCTCTGCTTTGGGAGCCGCAGGTTTTACAGACTCAACTTTCGGTTTGGATTCGTCGCGTTTTACCTCAATCTTTACCGGTTCCACTTTCACTGGTTCGCTTTTCACAACAGATTGAGCATCCGCAATCGGCTTCTTCTCTTCAACAGGTGTTGCATCAGATGACGTTGTTGCCGGAGCCGCTGCCGGTGCACTCTTCTCCGAAGGAAGCTCAGGTTTCTTCGCTTCTGCAGGTGCTGCCGCAGGCTTTTTGCCCGACAAATCGATCTTACCCAAAATCTTCGGAGCATTGATCGTCGGAACCTCATCTTTCACATTGATCACACCACCACTCTTGATAATCACCTCTTTTTTGAAGTCGGAATCATCCTCTGCCGAGGTACTGCCCTCCTTACGGTTGCCGAGCGAAACAGCCTCGAGCTTCTGGTTGATCTTCTCGCGGATGTTGACACTCTCGGTCCTGCTGCCACCAAACTCCTTTTCAAGCACCTCATACACATGCGGCTCGATTAAAGTACTGGGGGCGTTTTCCACCTTGATCCCCTTCTTCTCGAGAAATTCGACAATCGTGGTCTGTC
>OBLG01001588.1_pt1 | contig 16848 bp, 19 predicted proteins | sample 1517451 | NCBI WGS metagenome assembly OBLG01 (sample SAMN04571694, study PRJEB22368) | human gut metagenome | biome: human gut; material: stool | host: Homo sapiens | place: Luxembourg | collected 2012-06-29
GGGATAGAGAACAAGCACTTTTTTTGAAAAAACATACTTTTTCTACAAGCTGAGGCTGTTGCGTTTTCGCAACAGCCTCATTATTTTTAGCTTTTTCTTGCATATCCCCTTTCGCTGTGATACAATAATCATAGGACGAAAGGAAAAGAACTATGAGCAATATTACATACGAATATATAAGGCGCAACAAGGACATAAGGACATATATAAGCAGTGCGGACGATGCACTGAGCAGTATCGGATATACCGAGCATTCGCTCGCCCACGTTGAGCGTGCGGCAGACACGGCATATATGATACTAAGCACTCTCGGCTACCCCGAAAGAGATTGTGAGCTGGCACAGATAGCGGCGTATATGCACGATATAGGCAATGTTGTAAACCGCAACGACCACGCACACAGCGGTGCGATAATGGCATTTCGACTGCTCGACAAGCTCGGAATGCCTGCAAGTGAAATCGCACTTATAATCTCCGCTATCGGAAATCACGATGAAAGCACGGCAAGCCCCGTCAATGCGGTAGCGGCGGCGCTTATAATAGCGGACAAGTCCGATGTAAGACGTTCAAGAGTACGTCCTGCCGAGCAGGAAAAACAAAGTCACGGAGAAGCGTTATCCGATATTCACGACAGAGTAAATTATGCCGTTGAAAAGTCGGAAGTATATTTTTCAAAAGACAATAAAAACCTTATACTTGACCTTACAATCGACCTTTCGATAAGTTCGGTGATGGAATATTTCGAGATTTTTCTGACACGAATGGCTCTGTGCCGAAAAGCCGCAGAAGCGCTTGGTGTCAAATTCAGCGTAGTTATAAACAAAAACAGGATTCTTTAAGGAGTAGATATGGCATACGATAATTCAAATGTAAAACCGCCTATAATCGATCTGCTTTATCCGAGCGAGGAACAGCGCAGAGCCTGCCTTAAGCGAAAGGCGCAGATAGAACAGCTGCCGACCGAATTTGAGAAAGATTTAATGTTAGCGCAGCTGTCGGAACAGCTGACCCCGCACAATCAGTATAAGATGACAGCGATACTCGGTGAGCTGTGCGATGATATTTCGGTAGCTGAATACAGGCTCGATATAATAGACGATCTGCTTGCGGATTCCGCACTTACAACCACTTTGCGTAAGGTCGTTGACAAAATGCTTGTAAACGACAGGACAAATATATATAAGCTGACAACACCCGACAGCTTTACTGTGCTTGACACTGCCCTTACATCCTTTGAATCATATTGCGAATGTATGGAGATACTGCATAAGCTGTATGAAGAAAAATCATCCGGTATCAGATCCGCCGGTCTTAAAAAGCTGTTTGATTTCTTTGAGGGTCATTACAACAGCAAGCATTATAAGAAGCTGAAAGCCGAGTCGGAGGAACTGCGAAGTGCTATGACCGGCAAGATTCGCAGTGCTACTATCGGCATAAACTTTGATGAAAACCTTGTTCCGATCTCAATGGGTCTTGTCGGCTTTTCCGATAAGATGTACGAGGATAGCGGAACTGTGATAGACAGAATTTTAAGCTTCGGCTCAAAAAACAACGATCATAAAGTTATGCGTGACCTGCACGAGCGTTTTGACGATCCGCAATCGGCAAAGCGTGAGGAGATAGTGAACAATCTTGACAGGGCATTGTTTGCCGAGCTTGATAAGGTAACAAAGAAATACGTTAATTCGATTGACGATATACTTAATGAATACCGTGCGATAGGCTTTGAGGATATGTACGCCATAGAGTATCAGCTTGACTTTTACAGCGGTGCGGTCATGATGATTGAAAATGTACGCTCAAAGGGTCTTGAAATGTGCCGTCCGACGCTTCTCCCAAAAAGTCAGAGGAAAGCGGATATAAAAGGTCTTTTCGACCCGATATATTTCAAGGAGGCTAACGTCTGGAATTTATCCAACAAGCCGCAAAAGCAGGTCGTAACAAACGATATAACATTTGACGAAAACGCAGGCTTCTATCTGCTTACAGGAGCAAACAACGGCGGTAAGACCACATTTGTCCGTGCAGTCGGAATATGTCAGGTAATGGCTCAGGCAGGACTATATGTTCCTGCAAGCAGCTGTGAAATATCGCTTGTAGACTGTGTATACACACATTTCCCCAAGGAAGAACAGGTAGGTATAGACGCAAGCCGTTTCACTACCGAGGTAAAGGAATTCAAGGCGATAAGCGACTGTATAACAAATCACAGCCTGCTTTTAATGAATGAATCGATACAAAGCACCACTCCGCAGGAATGTACCGACATAGCCGCTCAGCTTATGCGTATTTTCTGCATTATCGGTGTAAGGGGCATATTTGCGACCCACCTCACTCCGCTCGCAAAGGCGGCGCTTGAGCTTAATTCCGACCCTAAGCTTAACACAAGAGCCGAAAGCATAACAGTAACCGTTGACGAAGCCACAGGCGAACGCAGATATAAAATAAAGAAAGGTCTGCCGGGAGCAAACAGCTACGCTTCAACGATATTTGAGAAATACGGACTTGATATAAAAGCGCTTGAAAAGAAAGCCGAAAAAATGAATCAATGACGCAAAAAGCGTGTGTGGCAATCCACACACGCATTTGTTATTATATAGGAAAAATTAAAGCGTAGAACCGAAGTCGCTTACCAGTATCTGACCATTGATAGGCTTTGCCTCGTCAGAAGCCATAAACAGGATAATGCCTGCAACCTGCTCTGCCGTGCATGAGCCAACTCTTAAATCATTGTGCTTTGACATTGCTGTAATCATATCAACGTCAAGGTCATTTGAAGCGTTTGCTGTCATAGGTGTGAGAATATTTCCCGGGCAAATAGCATTACAACGGATATGCTTGTCTGCATAGCGCATTGCTGTGTGCTTTGTGATGCCGACAATAGCCGCCTTTGACGCAACATAAGCCGCACCGCCGCAGCCCATCACACCCGCAACTGACGCAACGTTTACGATAGATGCCCATTCCTTCATGTATTTCAGAGCGGCACGCATACAGTACATAGTGCCCTTTTCATTTGTATTTATGATTCTGTCAAGATCATCGTCATTGAAACGGTCGATAGGCTTCAGTCCGCTCTCAAGAACGCCTGCGTTATTTACAAGAATATCAATCTTTCCGAACGCTTCTACAGCCTTATCCATAAGGTTTTCACAAGCCGCCTTGTCGGAAATGTCAGTGGGAACTGCAAGAACTGTGCCGCCCTCAGCCTTTATCTTGTCGGCAACCGCATTAAGAGGTTCAATACGACGTGCAGATATAACTACCGTTGCACCCTCTTTTGCAAATGCAAGCGCTGTTGCCTCGCCGACACCGGAGTTTGCACCTGTTATTACAGCTACTTTTCCTTTTAAACGATCCATATTCTTATCCTCCTGAGATTTATGTATTTGCTTATTGCAGTAAGCAATTATACTACTATTTTAACAAAAAATCAAGAGTTTTGTTATAAATTTCAGAAAATTTGCACAGCAACATTTAAAATTGTTTCTATCCACAAATATTATTTCAGAAAAATAAGCGTCTGTCCGTCATTTGCAAGCACAGGCTGTATATAGTCTATTCTCGGCGATTTAAACTCCCTGCGCACCATCTGCTGAAGTACATTTCCGTTATTGCACCCGTGCGTCACACGAAGCTCCACACTGCCCTGCGGCGCATTTCTTATTGTCATGACCAGCTTGTTTCGAGCCTCGTCCTTTGTCATTTGGTGCAGGTCAACTGTTATTATCCGCATATTTATCCCTTTCAAAAAGGCAATGATAAAATCACTGCCTTTTTAACGTATTTATTCGGCACTGCTGTTTTTCGACTGAGCAATGTCCTTTTTCAGTTCATCAAGAATAGCTGTATCGGATTTAAGACCGTCTACCGTATATTCACCGTTTGATGCGGAAATAAGAGCGTCCTTTAAAAGCGGGTATCTCCATTCAAGATTGCGCCTGTCGAACAGCCCGAACAGTTCGCCGCTTCCTATAAACGCACCGTTGTCCCACCATACACACGGAACGCCTACCGTTTTCATCTTTGTAACATAATACTTAGCCCACTCTGCACGACATTTTTCATTATCCTTGCTTCTGGCACCGAACTCGCCTATAATGACAGCCTGACCTTTGTCTGTAAACAGAGTTTTCAGCATATCGGCAAGATTATCAATATCGTTTGTAAATCCTTCCTTGCAGGCTACCCACTTGTTCGACCTCTTATTGTCCGAGAGTGCAAAGTTGTACGGGATATATGCGTGTACGGAAACAATCAGTTTATCGTCGTTTTCGGGGATTTTAAGTGCCTTAAGCGCAACTTCGGATGAAGATGCCGCATATCCGGGTATCATAAGGTGACGGAGTTTGTTGTTGCCGCCAAGACTGCGGATAGTGGATACAAAGTCAGCGTCCAGCTTGTTTACAACTTCTCTTGTAGCGTCACTGCCGCCTACCCATTCCTCGTCAGAGCCGATAACACGGGGCTCGTTAAGTCCCTCAAATATAAGGTGCTCGTCATAGTTTTCAAAGTAGTTTCCTATCTGAGTCCATACCTTTTTGAGCCTGTCGCTTGCCGCCTCGTAGTTATCCTCTGTGGGATAGTGCCATGTTTCGTGATGTATGTTGAGGATAACATACATATCATTTTCCATACCGTAATCAACTATCTCTTTTACACGGGCAAACCATTCGTCGCTTATCTTATACTCCGGAGCTTCGCCTGTGCTCCAGTCCCACGTTGTGGGAACACGCAAAACATTGAAGCCTGCTTTCTTGATCTCGTCGATCATTTCCTTTGTAGTATCGGGGTTGCCCCACGATTTTTCAATCGATCCCGGATCCTGTCCCCTGTTGCTTTCGTTTCCTGCGTCAAGCGTGTTGCCGAGGCTCCAGCCTATCTTCATATCCTTAGCAAGCTCAACCGAGCTTATATCCTTGATTTCTCCCTGATGAGCCGTTGACGAGCCGCTGCTCGTATTGTCTGCGGATTGTGTTCCTGATGTATTGCTGTCACTGCATCCGCTTATTACAAGTGAACCAAGCAGCATTGTACACGATAATACTCCTGCTGCCGCCTTTTTTAATGAAAACATAATAACACTCCTTATGATAACTTGTCAGTTGTATGAAACTGCTTTAAATTGCCTATCTTTTCGTTGCGCTCGCTGAGCACTTCTTCGACCTCAGACCATTCAAGTCCTCTGTCAGCGCAAAGCACCATAACGTGATATAAAAGATCGTTTATTTCGTTTTTAAGCTCGTCATTGTCTGCGTTCTTTGCGGCGATGATTGTTTCTGCGGCTTCCTCACCTACCTTCTTGCATATCTTGTCTACGCCCTTGTCAAAAAGATAGCAGGTGTATGACTTTTCAGGTGCGTTTCCTGCGTCATACTGTGCCTTTCTTGACTTAATTACTTCAAAAATTTCTTCATAAACTGTCATTTTCATACCTCATCATTTTTGTATATTTCTTTAAAGAAGCAGGTATAGCTTCCTGTGTGGCAGGCAGGACCTGCAGGTTTTACTCTCACAAGCAGTGTATCATCGTCGCAGTCTGCGTGAATGTCGATTACCTTCTGCAAATTGCCCGATGTAGCGCCCTTGTTCCAGAGTTCTTTTCTTGAACGGCTCCAGAACCACGTATAGCCGGTTTCAAGCGTCAGCTTAAGGCTCTCCTTGTTCATATATGCGAGCATAAGCACTGCACCCGTGTCAATGTCGGTGACAATTGCAGGTATAAGCTCGGCTTTCTTGAAGTATTTATCAAGATCCATCTGATTTCTCCTTTGATAGTAATAATCTTATTATAATACCGTTTGCGGTAAAAAGCAATAGTAAACAGAAAAAACGGGAGGTTATAAGTCTCCCAGAATTGCTTTTAATCTACACGGCGGACAGGTATATTGTTTTCTTCAAGATGCTCCTTTACCTGCGATACCGTAAGTTCTTTATAATGGAACAGCGATGCCGCCAGTGCCGCAGATGCTTTTGTCTTTTGGAACACCTCCGAGAAATGCTCAAGCGTACCGCAGCCGCCGCTTGCGATAACAGGTATCTTTACCACATCGCATACAGCATTCAGAAGTTCTATATCAAAGCCTGTTTTCATGCCGTCTGTATCCATAGACGTGAGCAGTATTTCGCCTGCACCTAGTTCTTCGGCTTTCTTTGCCCACTCGATAGCGTCTATGTTCATATCTATCCTGCCGCCGTTTACAACTACCGTCCAGCTGTCGCCCTTTTTCTTAGCGTCAATTGCCACTACCACGCACTGACTGCCGAATATCTCGGCGGCATCGTGGATAAGCTGAGGATTTCTCACAGCCGCAGAGTTCACCGATACCTTGTCCGCACCGCTTCTGAGCAGCTCTCTGAAATCATCAACGCTTGAAATTCCTCCGCCGACCGTCAGCGGAACGAATACACGCTGTGCCGTGCGGCGCACCACGTCAACCATAGTGCCTCTGCCCTCGTGGGTCGCAGTTATGTCAAGAAAGCATATCTCATCTGCACCCTGTGCATTGTACTCCTCGGCACATTCAACAGGGTCGCCGACTTCCTTTATTCCTACAAAGTTGATTCCCTTTACCACCTTGCCGTCACGAACGTCAAGGCAGGGTATAATTCTTTTTGCGAGCATATATATTCCTTTCTTTTTCAGCTCTTTTTATTGCGGAAATACCCGAAACCAAGACAGCAAACGGGTAAAAAGTATGCACACCATACCAAAAGCAGAACCGTGCCTGTCAGCGTATCGCCGTCACCGCCGTTAAACAGCGGAAACATCGGCACTAAAAAACATGACAAGAAAAATATCCCATGTATTTTCAGCATAAGCGAGAGTGTTTTACCGTGCTTTTCTGTTTTATTAACAAGAAAGCCGGCGAAGAATGTTGACAATGCCATAAAGCCGTATCCGAGCAGATCGTAATTGAAGAAAAGGCTTCCCGTATGACCGTAATCGATGATTGATAATATCTTTTCGTCAAGCTGTGGTGAAAGATTTACAGTTGTGCACTCGGCAAAGTAAACCAAAAATATCAGCGTAACATATATTGCCGCACATACAAGACTTACATTACCGCAAGCACGCTTTTCATTATCTTTGTTTGACCCTGAAACAGCGCACATAAAAAGCATAAATCCCAGTGCTATAAACATACTTGCAAAACACGATAAAAACAAAGTGTTTACAAATATCCCTACTATCATACTGACCGCAAAGCACAGCACCGAAACTGAGCATACCGCCGAGCCTATAATACCGACAGCACGGTTAGTCATTTGTTGCCTCATAAAGCGCCTGCTTTAAATCAAGCGTTCCCTGATACAGCGACTTTCCGCATATCGTACCGTAAAGTCCGAGCTTTCTACAGGTGATAATGTCATCTATCGTATGCACGCCGCCGCTTGCTATGATATTCGCACTGCAAGCCTTATTTATCTCGTCAAGCTGAACGGCATTCACACCGGAAAGCGTTCCGTCCTTTGAAATATCTGTAAAGATAATGTACTTTACGCCCTCGTCCGACATACGCTTTGCAAGCTCGGTGAAGTAAACGTCCGAGGTTTCAAGCCAGCCCTCAGTCGCAACATAGCCGTTCTTAGCGTCTATTCCTACCGCTATTCTGTCGCCGTATTCCTTTACAGCGTCCTTTACAAGCTGAGGATTCTTGACAGCCGCAGAGCCGATTATAACTCTTGACACACCGCCAGAAAGGTACATTTCAACGGTATCAAGGTTTCTTATGCCTCCGCCGACCTCTACTTTAAGCCTTGTATTTTTCGCTACATCAAGGAATATCTCCTTGTTTGCGGTGCTTGCGTCCTTTGCTCCGTCAAGGTCAACCATATGTATCCACTGTGAGCCTGCCTGTTCAAAGTTTCTCGCTGTATCCATATAGCTTTCCGCTACCTTGTGTGCTGTACCGTAATCGCCTTTTACAAGACGCACACAGTTGCCGTCCTTTATATCAATTGCAGGTAGAATTATCATTCGCCTTCGTTTTCCTTTCCTTGCTCTGCGGGGTCGCAGACAACAGTTTTATCTGCATACAGTTCAACCTTTCCGCACTTTGTGCAGACATAAGCCGTAACCGGACTTACAGCTACTCCGTAGCCCTCAAATTCGACCGACACCTGAGCCTGCAGCGGAAGTAATCCGCCCGAGAAAAATCCCTGCTTCAGCTTTCCTCCGCATGAACATATCAGCTTATCCATAAGTAGCTCCTTTCTCACTTGCCGCTTAAAGCGACGCAAAAGTTTTAAGTATTCCCAGTCCCGTCTTACCGCTCTTTTCCGGGTGGAACTGACAGCCGTATACATTGCCGCTCATAACAAGCGCAGGCACTTTCATACCGTAGTCGCAGTATGCCGCAACATTCTTGCTGTCGGTCACAGCCGCATAAGAGTGTACAAAATATACATAATCGCCATCGTTTACGCTTTCGAGCAGCTTGCACGGCTCGTTCTTTTCAAGCGAGTTCCAGCCGATGTGCGGTATCACAAGATCGTTTGCAGGGTGCATAAGCTCCACCGTACCCGGTATAAGCCCAAGCCCCTCGGTTTCACCGAACTCATAGCTCTTGTCAAACAGCATCTGCATTCCAAGGCAGATACCCATAAGCGCTTTTTTCTTCGCCTGCTCTTTTATCACTTCGGTAAGCCCTGCCTCGTCAAGCATCTTCATAGCATCGGGAAACGCTCCCACACCGGGCAGTATCAGCTTATCCGCCGAAATAATATCCTCGACCTTACTTGATATATTATTTTCCACACCGAGAAAATTCAGTGCGTTCTGCACGCTGAACAGATTTCCTGCGCCATAGTCGATTATCGTTATCATTATAATGTTCCTTTCGTGGAAACTACAGAGCCGTCCGAATTTTTCCTTACGGCTGTTTTAAGTGCATAAGCCACCGCCTTGAACATCGACTCTATCTTGTGGTGGTCGTTCCTGCCGTAAACATTTTTAACGTGAAGCGTAATTCCCGCATTGAAAGCAAACGCACGGAAAAATTCTTCCGTAAGGCAGTTATCGAACGTACCCGTTCTGTCATCGGTAAATTCTGCGTCAAACACCAGATAGGGTCTGCCGCTTATATCGACCGCACAGAATGAAAGTGCCTCGTCCATAGGAACGTATGCGCTTCCGAAACGCACAATACCGCTCTTGTCGCCGAGTGCCTCAGCCAGTGCCTTGCCAAGCACTATTCCGCAGTCCTCTACCGTGTGGTGTCCGTCAACGTATAAATCTCCGTCACACTTGAGTTTTAAATCAAATCCGCCGTGAACGGTAAGTGCCGTCAGCATATGGTCGAAAAAGCCTATACCGCTGTCTATCTCGGCTTTTGAACTGCCGTATACGTTAAGCTCCGCCTTTATATCGGTTTCCTTTGTCTTTCTTTCGATAACGCTCATATTCTTATCCTTTCGGTATTCAGCCGACTATTTCGGCAAGCTTTTCAAACACCTTGTCCATATTTTCCTTAGTGCCGATAGATATTCTGAGGTGATTGTTGATTCTGGGCTTATCCCAGTAGCGTACATATATTCCCTGCTCTTTAAGCTTTGTGAAGATTTCCTTTGCAGGTACCTTCTTATGAGAAGCAAAGATAAAGTTACTCATCGAATCCGGGAAAGTAAAGCCAAGTTCAGTAAGTCTTTTCTTGCTGTATTCTCTTGTATTTATAATTTCCTGCGTTGTCTTTTGGAAATACTCCTCGTCCTCTACAGCCGCCGCACCGCCTATAATAGACAGCGGATTCATCGTGTAGCTGTTTACCGAGAACTTGACATCGCTGAGATACTTTATCAGCTTCTTACTGCCGATGGCAAAGCCTATTCTCATACCCGCCATAGAGCGTGACTTTGAGAATGTCTGTACTACGAGCAGATTTTCGTACTTGTCTATAAGCGGCAGACAGCTTGTTCCGCCGAAGTCTATATACGCCTCGTCTATTACAACTACCGATGTGGGATTTGCTTTCAGTATCTCCTCTATCGTATCAAGGCTTTCAAGTACGCCTGTCGGTGCGTTGGGGTTGGGGATAATTATACCGCCGTTGTCACACTTGTAGTAATCGGGATCAATTGTAAAATCGTCCTTTAAAGGCACTGTACGGTACGGTATTCTGTAAAGTTCAGCCCATACGTCATAGAACGAATATGTAATATCGGGGAAAAGAATTTCCTTGTCGGAATTGAAGAATGTAAGGAACGTCTGCGATATTACATCGTCAGAGCCTACCCCCACAAACACCTGATCGCTGTCAACGCCGTAACGCTTAGCCAGTGCGTCAACAAGCAGTCCCGCTCTTGTATCGGGATATAATCTCAGAGCGTCCTCGTTATATTCCTTTATGACCTTTTCCACCATAGGTGACGGCGGAAAAGGGTTTTCGTTAGTGTTCAGTTTTATTACATTGTCCGTCTTAGGCTGTTCGCCGGGTGTATACGGCTCGACCTTGCGGACACGCTGTTCCCATGTTGTATAGTTCATCTGTCAGTCCTCGAATCTTACCGTGATAGCATTTGCGTGTGCTGTAAGTCTTTCACGATTTGCTATTCTTACAATATCCTCTTTAGCGCCATACAGCTTATCTCTTGTATAGTAGATATAGCTTGACTTCTTGATAAAGCTGTCCACTGAAAGAGGTGAGAAGAATCTCGCCGTACCGCTTGTGGGAAGAACATGGTTAGGTCCTGCGTAATAGTCGCCGAGAGGCTCGGGAGCATATTCTCCGAGGAACAGCGAACCGCAGTTTGTCAGCTTTCCTATATATTCGAGCGGATTTGCGGCAAGCACCTCAAGGTGTTCTGGAGCAATTTCGTTTGCTATCTCGCAAGCCTTGTCCATATCGTCGCATATGATTATCGCACCGCAGTTATCAAGAGAGGTATTGATAATATCTTTTCTTGAAAGGTCTGCAACCTGTCTTTCGATTTCCTTTACTGTTTCATCGGCAACACGCTGACTTGTCGTTATAAGCACGGAACTTGCCAGCTTGTCGTGTTCTGCCTGCGACATAAGGTCTGCGGCGGCATATTTCGGATTAGCGGTATCGTCCGCAACTATAAGAATTTCGCTCGGACCTGCAATCATATCAATATCGACCGTTCCGTAAAGGAGCTTCTTTGCTGTCGCTACGAAGATATTTCCCGGACCTACTATCTTTGATACCTTGGGTATCTCCTCTGTGCCGAATGCCAGAGCCGCAACAGCCTGAGCACCGCCGCACATGAATATCTTGTCAACGCCGCCGCTACAAGTATATCATTGTTGGGCGTACCGTCCTTCATAGGAGGAGTTACCATAATAATTTCGCCTACGCCTGCAATCTTTGCAGGGATAGCGTTCATAAGAACAGACGAAGGATAAGCCGCCGTGCCGCCCGGAACATATAAGCCTACTCTGTCAAGGCCCCTTACACGCTGACCTAAGATACAGCCGCTCTCGTCTGTCATCATATATCCGTTCTGCTTCTGACGGGTGTGGAATGCCGTAATGTTCTCCTGAGCGTTAAGCATTGAGTTCACAAAGTCGGGGTCTGCATTTGTGAGTGCGTCCTGTATGACTTCATCGGGTACTCTGTAATACTGCATATCGGGGCAGTCGAACCTTGCCGTATATTCCTTTACAGCCTCGTCGCCTCTTGCGGCAACATCGTCTATAATTGCTCTTACGGTCTTTTCAACCTCTGCGTTTACTTCACTGCTGCGCTTTTTCATACCTGCGAGGAATTCTTTTTCACTGCCGTCTGCTTTGATAGTCTTTATCATCTTACTTAGCGTCCTTTCTTATATATTGCTTTCCATCTTGTCTATAAGATCTTCAATACTGTTCTTCTTGAGCTTCATACTTACCGGATTTACTATAACACGGGCTGATATAGGTGAAACATATTCGTATACCTCAAGTCCGTTTTCCTTAAGAGTTGTACCGGTTTCGACTATATCAACGATACCGTCCGACAGCTCAAGCAAGGGAGCAAGCTCTACAGAGCCCTCTATCTTTACTATATCAACGTCCATAGCCTTTGACTCGAAGAATCTTCTTGTGATGTTGGGATACTTTGTGGCAATAGTCTTTACACCACAGCCCTCATAGAAGTTGTTGCCGACTTTGCCCGCAAGAGCAAATCTGCATCGGCCGAATCCCAGATCGCACACCTCGAAAAATCTTCCGCCGTGCTCGTCTATAGTGTCCTTGCCGACAACGCCTAAGTCGCATACGCCGTGTTCAACATAAGTCAGTACATCTGCGGCTTTTGCAAGGACTACCTCGATATTGCTTCCCGGTATATCGAGTATAAGCCGTCTGCCCTTGTCACGAAGCTGTGAAACATCATATCCTATCTTATCGAAAAGGTTTACCGTGTCCTTTTCAAGTCTGCCCTTAGTAAGAGCGATTCTGATTGTTTTTTTGTCCATTTATGTATATCCCTTCTTACAGCGTCATTGTAACGGGCTGTTCGTTCTTATCTTTATCTATTATATCTATTCTGCCTATCTTGTTAGCCTTAGCATATTCCATAGCCGCATCAATCGTGGGGCAGGTGCTGAACTCTGCACTGATGCCCTTTGAAATAAGCTTTGTGCAGTGGCTGATACCGTCTATCAGATCCTCGTCTGCGGCAAATACCAGAACCTCTGCGTGACGTGCCTTTGTGCTTCTGTTGCTTCTGAGATTAGCTGCCGCAATAGCGTTTACGTTTACTGCAAAGCCTACAGCCGGCATATCGTCCGCTCCGAAGCTGCCGATAAGCGTATCATATCTTCCGCCCGAAAGCACAGCCTGACCGTATTCCTCTATATATCCCCTGAACACGATTCCCGTATAATACTCGGCCTTGTTTACAAGTCCTAAGTCAACTGTTATCTTATCTTCTGCTTCAAGCTTTCTCAGTGCGTCAAACGTTTCCTTAAGCTCAGTCAGCCTGTCGGAAAGCGCTGTGCCTGCGAACAGCTTTTCCGCCTTGTCAAATACCTCAGCACCGCCGAACAGATCGGGGAGCTGTAAAAGTATCTCGGAATATCTGCGTTTTTCGGGATCGCTGTCAACGTTTTCCTTGATAAACTGCGTAAGGTCGGGAGTGTTCTTTGACTCAATAAGGCTTCTTACCGTTTCTTCATCGTCTATATCAAGCTTTTCTAAAAGTAGCTTATAGAACGTGTTATCTCCTATTTCAAGACGTACATCATCGCTCGAACAGGAGTTCAGCACCTGCGCCGCAAGGCTGAGCGCCTCAAGGTCGGAACGCTTCTCGTCACCGCCTATTATCTCAACGCCGCTCTGCATGAATTCGTCGTCCCTGCCTGCCATTTTAGGATTACAGCGGTAGATATTCTGCGAGCAGAACAGCTTTAACGGGAACACACCGTCACGCAGTCTTGTTGCAACTATTCGAGCGATAGGCATTGTACTGTCCGGACGCATTACCATAAGTCTGCCCTTGCCGTCTGTCAGCTTATACATATCTTCCTGCCGGAAGCTCCTTGTCTTGTTATTGAACACATCGTAAAATTCAAGCGCAGGAGTAATCACTTCGCTGTATCCGTGTGCGGTGAACACCGCTCTTAATTTGTCCTCTGCTTCTTTACGGGCTACACACTCGTCAAACAGCAGATCTCTTGTACCCTCTGGTGTAATAAGATCGTAGCTTTTCATCTATGGTTATTTCCTTTCATGCCTGTCGGCTTTGTTTCTTTATTTATATCACAGCACTTTAGCGTGCTAATGTGCTATCACGATAATATGATAACACATAAAACCGATTTTGTCAATCCCCACAGTTATATCGGGAAAATTTCGTCATTTGTTACAAAAAGTTTTTATATTCTGTCAATTATTTGATGTCACAAGCTCCTTGAAGTGCTTTCCTCTTTCTTCAAAGTTCTTGTAAAAGCCGTAGCTTGCGGCGGCAGGCGATAAGATGCAACGTGTTTTCGTTACCTGCTTTGCATATTTCACAGCCTGCTCCATATCATCGGCATAGATCAGCTTTACAAGCGGATTTGTCACCTTCTCGGCTACTCTCTTGCCGCTGTCGGGGAGGATTATCAGATTTCTGACCGAAGTATCACCGCTAAGCCATTCGGACAATTCATCATAAGGTATACCCCTGTCCATTCCGCCTATTATCAGCGTATCGGTATCGGGATACGCTTTAAGTGCGGCTATAGCCGTCTGCGGCGCTGTGCTTATGCTGTCGTTGATATACTCGGCACCGTTCAGCGTGCAGACATATTCAAGCCTGTGTTCAAGACCGCAAAACTGCGGAAGCGCATCAAGGCACTGCTTTACGGTACAGCCTGCCTTTGTTGCGGCATAAATCGCTATCGCTATATTATATAGGTTATGCTCGCCTTTGAGCTTTGTATCTATCATATCGGCAGGATAAAATTCATCACCGATAAAGATACCGCCGTTTCTTGTTCCTATATCACCGCAGGAAAAGCCGGCTGTTATGACCCTTGCCTTCGTATCGGCATACTGCTTTACCTCTTCACCGATTATCAGCGTATCGTTTTCATTCTGATAGCGGAAAATGTTCAGCTTTGCGTTTCGGTAAGCCGCAAAATCGGTATAGTGGTCAAGGTGTTCGGGGTAAACATTCAGCAGTACCGCCACATCGGGAGATGCCTTGACATATTCAAGCTGATGACAGGACATTTCACATACGATAACACAATCCTTTGTAAACTCCTTACGTCTTTCAAGCGGAGGTACGCCTATATTGCCTATAAGCATCGTATTCTTGCCGCTTTTTTCGATAAAGAATTTTATCAGGCTTGAAGTAGTTGACTTTCCCTTAGTTCCCGTGATTCCTATTATCATATTGTCGCAAAAACGTAAAAACAAGTCGGTCTGCGAGGTGATCTTAGCCTTTATTTCATCGCTCACAATATTTTTCAGAATAACACCCGGTGCTTTCATTATAACATCGCAGTCGTCAAGGCAGGTAAGATAATCCTCTCCACAACAAAGCGTACAGCCCTCCGCTTCCGATTCCGGCACAGGGTTCATATCGGCTACCGTAATGCTTTTGCAATTACAGTTTCCGAGCAGCTTCAATGTAGAACGTCCCTCTCTGCCAAAGCCTAAAATAACAACCCTCTTGTTTTCAAAAAACGCTTTCAGCTTTTCATCTATAGTCATATATCGTCACTTTCTTACTTCAGCAGTCCTATAAGGTGCTGAGGTACAAAATTATCATTGTCAAAATAATTATCCATGCTCTGTGGTACGGGTGGATTGGTTTTTGCGTAACGGCTGAGCAGATAAGGGAGCTTCTCTCCCCTGCGCTTTATTGCCATATACAGCGACAGCCTTACCTCGCTCTTTGTTCCTACGCATTCAAACGGCTTATCCTTGCCGTCGAGCACAAGCCCGTCAAACATATCCTCATACTTTTCGCAGTCGAGCATATTCTTTCCGAATATCTTCACCAGCGTTTCATCGTCAAGAAATGCCGACAGCAGTATATATACATAAAGGCACTTTGCACAATCCGCACACCATGTATCCGTCTTTGAACCAAGATTACAGCTCTGGAACACAGGAAAATACTGCGGATAGGTAACGAATTTCTTTGCTATCTGCCACTCGCTCCACGGACGCAGAAGGCTGAAATACTGTATACCGTCATCAAGATAATCGGTAACGTAGCTTCTGAAATCACGCTCGAACTCGGTGCTTTTGCTGTACTGGTGATTTACCTGCCTGCCGCTGACATAAGTTTCATTCGCACTGCTTTCATTTGACAGCACTATATACTTCTTGCCGTAAAGATAAGCAAACAGATAAGCCGAGAAGGCGACCACCGCCGAGAACGGCGTATGACCGTTCAGGTATCCGTCCGCATTGCGTTCAAGAAGCGCCCTGTCTATCGTTCTGCGAGGTCCGACAATTTTGCTTTCGTCAAAGCCTGCAACCTTGGCACACTCTACCGTAGCGCCTCTCGGATTTATTATATAGCACAGCGTTTCATCGTGATATTTTCTGAGCAGTTCAAGAGAAACAACGCTGTCCTTTCCGCCGCCTACCGCAACGAGATAACCGCCGACTTCCCTTTCACAGCTGTATTTACGCTTGCCGTTATCATCAGGTACTATCTGCATAAAGCTGTCAAAATCAGCGTCTATATTATTTCTGTAGAAGAACTCTCCCAGTCCGTTGAAGTAGAGCTTTTTCCACCACAGGCACTGCTTTTCGTCGAGAGAACCGCACTTTACCTTTACAACAGGCGGACAGGCGCATTTCCAGTAGCTGACAAGCTCAGCCATACCGAGATTGAATATTATGTATTCGAGAAACGGAGTTACGTTTTTGAGAAGTCCGCTTTCGGTTTTCCACGAGGGATAGAAATGATAATCATCTATCGAAAAATGAAAGAATATTCCGTCATCGGCAATGTCGTAGCCGTGATATATAAATTCCTTGTGCATTTCACGAAGCTCTCTGTATTTTCCTGCGTTGTCCATAATGTTTCCTCCTGTTTATATTATAACCGGCTTTGAAGTAAATTCGGCACCGCACGGCTGTTTTTTATCAAGCGCCAGTGCGTACAGATTTCCCGCTCTTTCTTCAAGTCTTGCAAAACGCTCCGCTTCCGCACTTGTTTTTGCCAGTGCCGAAAGCGATGTGTCCACAGGCAGCTTATGCTCCCCTGCGGCAAGTATTTCCCTGCCCTTTGAATTCATTCCCAGTATCCTCGCATAAGCAGGAGGATTTTTAAGATCGTTTCCCGTTATGCCTAAGAATGCACACAGCACAAGTCTGCGTATTCTTGCCATAGTAAAATTCTTTGATTTTATCATAAGCAGCAGCTGCGGAAGTGAAACCGCCGTGCGTACCGCCTT
>OBLG01001591.1_pt1 | contig 16823 bp, 18 predicted proteins | sample 1517451 | NCBI WGS metagenome assembly OBLG01 (sample SAMN04571694, study PRJEB22368) | human gut metagenome | biome: human gut; material: stool | host: Homo sapiens | place: Luxembourg | collected 2012-06-29
ATACCCATGTCCCGTTTTACCAAAATTTTCCTTTTTTAGGAATATTTCCTATCCTCTTATGAACAAACTTCAACCATTTCATGAACAAACTATGAACACACTATTACCAAATTATTAAATAACAAGTGATATATGAACAAACAATTAACACACTATTACCACACTATGAATATTCTATTAACAAATCACTATAATTATATGACCAAACTATTAATTATTAACAATTTGTAAACTCGAAACTTTTAAGTAAATTTATATTGACACTCGGCTCTGGATATGGTATAATATAGACGTAAACAAGGGAGAGCAAAAAAACAAAAAAATCCTATCGTTTACTGCTCATTGACAACTATATACAGTGCGTAACGCAAAAGCGTTTGCATATACATTAAATTTTCCTATAAGGAAGAAAGAGGTAAAAAATATGAAAATTCAGTATACCTATGAGTGCCCCGACTGCCACACTACGCACAGAATCGACATCGACACGGATGCGATGTTGAAACTCCCCGTAAAGTCATTGTCTGATAGCGAACTCCGCCGTGCGATAGGATTCGAACGTTCCCGCATCCGTTCCAATCACCCCGAAGCCGACAATGCACGCCTTGCCGAACTTATGACGGAATACACCGAAAGAGGCGGAAAGACACGGGAACGGGTTGCGGAGATTAAAGCGTTCGAAGCCCTTAAAAATGGAACGCTTACCGAATGCACGCCCGAAGAGATAGCCGACGCCGTGCGCCGAATCAAGCGCAAAATAGCGAATGCCGGAAAAGTCAACCCGCCCGAAGATACAGCGGAGCTTGAAAAGGCGGTTAAACTTCTTGAGCTTGAACAGGCAAGGCGGCGAGTCGCTGCAATGATGGCAGAGATTGGAATAGAGGGCTAAACCCCTCTATTCTATTCATAAATATTAAAAGGGGATTAAGAAATGTATAAATTAATTTTACACAAGTCAGCGCAATGCGGTTTTGATGGTTATTCAAGCGAAAACCATGAACGTACGTTCTACTCATACGAAACTCCAATTTATAGCATATATAAAGAGTGCGATGGCAATTTAGCATCATTCCGCATTCAATGCATCAACGCCCCGCGCCATTCAGCCACGACGGCAAAACAAACGACGTGGTCACTATATGAAGAATTACTACATCACGATTGCGCGCGCTACGTCCGGCGGTTACTGCAAAAATGTTGCGGAGGCGAAAAAGTTTACATTCTCCGCGATATATCAAATGGTATTTGGTGCGTATTCATCGGCGACAGATTGCAAAGGACGTTCACCGCATGAACGATAAAGAATATTTAGTTAAAATTTTAGGACTAATTATAGTATTCTTTGTAATACTAATGTTGTGCGCGACGTCAATTTCAATAACAACAATAACTAATCTTTAAGTAAATCCTGTGCATAATCACTAAAAAGGTTATGCACAGGATACAGACTTAGTAACAGGATGTTAACAATTAATTCACAAAATGTTCAAAATGTATCAATAAGTTGTTAATATTCTGTTCATAGTCTGTTCACACTCTGTTAACAATTTTCTGTTAACAATTTGGTCATAATTCATTCACTTTTCGTTCATATTTACAATCGCAGGGTAAAATTTCCAATATTATAATCGCAGGGTAAAAATCCTTGTAAATACAATCGCAGGGTAAAATTCCAGCAAAATCTAAAATAAAAACATAGAAAGAGAGATTCATAAAAATGTCAATTCTTAACGTCAATCAGCTTACAATCGCGGGACACCTTGTAGCTAAGCCTGAAACATTTACTTATGGCTCTAAGAAAGAGCAGAAAACAGGATGTTCGTTTACACTTGCCATAAACAATAGACAGACCGAAGAAACAACGTTTATTCGTTGTTCGGCGTTTGGTGGAACGGCAGATTTCATTACAAAGTATTTCGATAAAGGTTCAGCCGCCTTTATAAACGGACATCTTTCAATCAGGTCTGAGAAATCCGACGAAAAGACAAAAAGCGGAAACGAGATTTACAAGACATACGTTTCATGCATAGTTGACCGAATAGAATTTATAGACGGAAAGAGCAATGACTAATAAATATAATCCGTATGGGTATCCATGTGGGGAGTGTCAAACTCCCCATGCCCCATACGCAAACGACATTAAGCAAGCGCGTGAATCATGTTGCGCATATAACAGATGTGCAAAATGGTTGAATTGGTTCAAAGCCGAATGGTCATTAATAAGACTATTGTCAGATAGGAGAATAAAGAAAATTGGAAAGAAATGAATATTTTATTTTAATAGCTTGCGAAGAATCGCAACGTGTCACAAAAGCGTTTCATGATTCAGGATTTGTTAATACATTCTCTTGCGATATCGTTGAACCGTTTGGTGATATGCCCGATTTTCATATTAAGGATGATATATGGAACGTTCTTAAGGATAATGGTACTTATGGATATACATTTAAAACATTAGATGGTATATATCATAAAGCACCAAGGTTCGATATGATGATAGCATTTCCCCCGTGTACATATCTTTCATGCGCCGGTAATCGTCACTTTACACATGGAACAATGGAAAATATAAATAAGCGGTGGGACAATCGTTATAAAGCATTGGATTTTGTCAAGCGTTTATATGAATATGCTCCTATCCCATTTGTAGCAGTTGAGAATCCGGTCGGATATCTCAATACGCATTGGAAAAAACCATCCCAAATAGTGCACCCATATTTCTTTGGAGACCCATGGACTAAACGAACGTGTTTATGGCTTAGAAATTTGCCTTTACTTGAAAAGACGAATGTTGTAACGCCTGTATTTTCATGGTGTGAAATGAACCACGGTTCAAAAGCCAGGTCTATATTAGCACCGCATTTTGCGCAAGAAATGGCTTTGCAATGGGGCGCGTTTTTGGAGCAAAACGAGCGTTACAATAGGCATTTAGAAACAAGGGGAATAAAATGGAACTAACACCGCAACAGGAACACATTCTCAGAAACACTATAAATAAACATAATCAACGAATCAGATACAGAACCGATAAACTCAAATGGCAAGAAAAGCTAATAACTGTAGAATCAATAAAAAAAGATTTAGACAAAGGCGAAAAATTCAAAGATTTCAATGATGCGATAGATTATATCAATTACAAAACAAAGACTGTTAATATAAGAGAAGATAATAGATATCTCGCAACATTTGCGGACCCAAATTCCGACCTTGGTTATTATATTACAGGCGAATTTGATGTACCGCCATCCAACACTAAAGGCTTTTCGGATTGGTTGGAAAAAGAATTTGACAAGGCAAAAGATAACGCAAAAGCTAATGACAACGAGAAACAGCGTGAAGATGATATAGCAGCATTGGAAGAGCGTAAAAATGAAATACTTTCGCGCTTGAAAGGTGGATTTAAATGACCGAAATTGAATTTAAGATGATTGCGGTAAAAATCACATCGGTTAAGAACGCGTCTTTAGCCAGAAACATCGTGACAAAGCGTGATTTCGCTTGGTTAGGAAGTGAAACTAACAATGGTGCATATTACTATCTTTTTAGACACGATAATAAACATGAAGTATACGATGTACATGGAAATATGAATACCATGCTCGACAGATTAGCGCCCGTGTATATATTCGACTGTGACGGTAATTTACAGTATCAACGTGATATGATAGTGACCAAACGAAGAATACTAATATGAAGAAAACCACATGAGAGCAAACTGAAAGGATAATTTAACTATGAAGAAAAATATGTTACATAAATTTAACAAAAAACTATTTATGGCATATGGCTCATATGACTATGAATGGACATTAGAATGGGGTAAGAAAAACGGTTACAAGGTCATTAAGATTTATGTTATAGATGAGTCATATTATATATTATTTAGAACACCCGTGTATCGTTCAATATTCCCAAAACGTTCCATACCGATATACGATTACAATGGCGGTAACGAAGAAGAATGTATGGGGCAATGCGTAAGAACACAAAGACAGATTGAAAGGGGAATATAAAAATGTACGACTTTCATTCAGACCGCCTGAAATATCTCATGGAGAAAATAGACCGAGACGGTATAGACAAACTCCATAAATATATATTTGTCGATAGCGATTTTTGCACCGCTCCGGCTTCCATTAAGTATCATGACAACGAGGTGGAAGGTCTTATAAAACACTCGCTTGATGTATATGACAAACTCCGCGAATACCGCGACAGACTTTATTTAGAGAACGAAATCCCTGAAGACAGTCTTATAATTACATCTCTTTTTCATGATATATGTAAATGTAATTGCTACAACCCTGTCATGAAATGGACTAAAGCAGACGGTAAATGGGAGCAGTATCAGTCTTATGAATGGAACGAAGAAACACCATTCGGCGGACACGGCTCTAAATCTGTATATATACTTCAGTCATTCATACCGCTTAGAATAGAAGAGGCTCAGGCGATTAATTGTCATATGGGGTTCGCTTCAGAGTATGACAAACGAAATATAAGTGATGTATTTTCGCATAATCCGTTGGCGTTTTATTTGCACATGGCAGATAGTGAGGCTGTATATAGAAAGGAGTGGAATAAATGAAAGTTGCCTTTACTTTAGACGGTGAAATCAGATACGCTCGCTTTTTAGCATATGCTATTGAACATGGCATAAATGTTGTCAATTGTTTGAAACCGAGGCGTGATAGAGAAAATAATGGTTTCTTTATAGATTGGATATACCACTTTGCATATTGCAAACCGCTTGATATGCTGCGCCGTGACGGATACTATATAACCAATAACGTTGATTTTAGTTATAACAATGAAGGCGAGTGCACACTTTCCGTTATGATTGACTATGAACGCATATATAATTAACAATAAATTATATACAATAAAAGATTTAACTACCCTTTCCGAATACCTACATGGGCAAAACTGTGTAGGTATTTCTACTATAAAGAAACGGTTGCAACGCGGCGAAACAGATTTAGATGAAATAATCAAACCAAAAGTAAAAGCGTTTACTGAGATAGATTATTCTCCTGTATTCTATGTCGCTGATTTTGAAACATCATCTGACTTAGAGACGAATGAATGTGGAGCATATCTCGCTTGTGTAGTAAAAGCCAATTTTAATAAAGGTCTAACTACACCCGATTCATGGGACATTGTAGAACCATGTTTCGACTGCCGTTATCCGAAAGACCTCGGAGATTATTTTTATACACTTTATAAGCAAGCGGAAAAACGTAAAAAGAGAACACTTATATTTTTCCATAACCTTGGATTTGATTTTTCTTTTGCGCGTAATTGGGAATCTCTCATGAATCAACTTATGATTACAAAATCATTTTCTGACGGGAGTAATCCATGGAGACTTGCATTTGGAGATGGTGAAAAAGTTTGGCTTGAGATACGATGTTCACTTAAACTTTTGCACCGTTCTGTGGGCTCAATCGGTGATATGATAGGACATCCCAAACTCGGTTATGATTATAATGAATTTCGGCTTCCTACAGATAAACTTGAGAAATACGATTATGAGTATTGTTATAATGATTGTAAAGTAACAGCGTGTGGAATCATGGAAGAATGTAAGAATTGGTTTTGGATTAAAAATATAAAGGACATACCACTTACATTTACTTCATTTACGCGTAAAAATAACAAAGCTATTCTTTCATCAGAGTTAGAAAAAGCGTGGAGCAATTACTGTGTTGATACATTTCCCATGAATTTCGACCAATATCAAATTATGCGCGGTGTGTATCAGGGGGCTTATACACATGCGAATACTTTTTTCCGCGGAAAATTATGCACTTTGGTACATTCGTTTGATGTATGTTCCGACTACCCATCGCAGTCAACACAAATGGATTTTCCCGACACCAACGGAGAATTATATGTAAATGAGCCGTTGCAAAATCTATGGAGCGGATTATATGAAGAATGTATAGAATCGTCATTGTTAGATGATGTCGAGGCTATAAAAATGCGTCATGTTCTTACATCGGGAAAAATGTTTCACGGTATATTTACACTAAAAAATGTAAAAATAAAAAATTATGGCTACAATTATATGCCCATTATCTCAGCGTCAAAGACTAAATCAAAAAATGGTTTGGGTGAAATAGAATATAATAAAAAATCCCATGGTTACAAATTGTTAGAAGAAATGGTATCTGAGTATAACCGTCTTATTGATAATGGTAGAATTATCAGCTATGACGAGTGTACTATATACGCAACAGAAGTTGATATTGTGAATATACTCAAAATGTACGATGTTGAATCTATATCAGCTGAATGTTTATTTCTCAATCACGCTAAATCGACGGGCGGTATAAATGAATTGGTCGAACGTAACATTATATATGCAAATATGAAAACCGCGTTGAAAGCTATATCAAATGGTAAACATCCCGATGAAACATTGTTGAACAGTATTCCTGAAAAATGGCTCTCGGACATAAAATCAAATGCTGAGCCAAAGAAGTTAGCTAAACGATATCTCATGCTATCAAAAAATATGTTCAACGCTCAGTATGGAATAGATGCTACGCAGCTTGTATTCGGTGATACTCTTATTGATGAAGATTGTATAACGTCAAACACAGAATCGCTTAGCCGTGAATCATTCGAGCGATATTATAACGAGACTATGATAAAACTCGGAAAAGAGCGTTCCGACCGCGGTTTATTCAAACGCGTTAAATCATCGTACATTGTAGGTATTTACATTACAGCATACGCGCGGAGGCACCTTGTATTATTCTCTCATCTTATATTCACAAAAACTCCATATATCATTGTATATTGGGATACCGATAGCGCGAAACTATATCATCCTAATGAATCAGTTGTTACATTCAACAAACTTCTTGATGTGGTATCGAAGTTTAATAACGGTGTCATGGAACGTTGTCGAGAATCGAAACATCCGCAAGTGCGGGAAAATAAATGGGGCTTAGGGAAATTCGATTATGAAGAAACATATGCGTTTTTTACGGCACTCAATTCAAAACGATATATGACATTTGACGGAGAATTAGATGTAAAAACATCGGGGCTTGTACAAGCTACAATGAAAGTATCTGTTGTTCTTGATTATTTATATAAAAATAGTGAATCATGGCTACTTTCATTCAAGGCTCTTATGCGCATTATGTGGAAAACAAATACAATGTTCGACCAAAGTGTTTCGGGGCGTACATATCTCGATAGACAGAACCAAGGAAATTGGTCAGATGAATTTGGGCAATATTGCGGTGCTGTAATTAAAAACACAGATTACGAATTCAAAATGCCTATGAAGAAAGGTTTATTCTGGACAAACGAAAAATCTGCGTATCTTCACTATGACGAAGTATCGGAATATGTATTTGGTAATAAACTTGACACAGAGCGAACGATTTTTTATATGTTTGACGAGGGGATAGGTATAGTGTATTATCTGAATGGTAAAAGAAATATAATGTTTTGCCCTTGTGACATATCAAAATTCAAGCATGGCATTTTACTTAGCGATTCCATGTCCGACTTAGCGGAGGATTTAGCATGAAATATTATGAATTTGACTTAGCCAATTTTCCCAACTGTTCTTATATTTTCTTATTCGGAGGACGCTCATCGGGAAAGAGTACATCCGTAGCGAAATATCTGAAAGACAAATACGATGCTGATAAATCCGAATTTGTAAGAGTATTCCGAAACTATACCGCTATGCGGAGCGCAACCACATGGTTTAGTCTGTTCAATAATGAAACGACCGATATTGTTTTTGACCGTCAAAAATATCTGTACAACGGTGCGCCATTCGGTCACGGCATAGCACTATCCAACGAGGAAGTCGCGTCTAAAAGCGCACAATATCCCAATGTTGACACAATTGTATTTGACGAGTTTGTTATGATAGACCCATATGGATATTATCCGAACGAACCTGAACATTTCATGTCTATAGTGTCTACTGTATTCAGAAACAGAAGCGGGACAGTTATATTTATCGGTAACAATATGAATGAAATGTCAAAATATAATCCATTCTTCCGATTTTTCGGTTTGGATTGGGAGGCGGTAAATCCAAAGTTGGGCGAAACTATATTTTGGAACGCATCCGGCTTTGAAAATGGTGCAAAATGTGCTATGGAGTTTATTCCCGTTGCATATGAAAGCGAAGACGAAATACCTGAAATGCAACGTGTAGCAGGAAACGACGTAGCTACTACAGGTTCATTTAGGAAAGACCCCGAAATTAAACCACAATTATTTAAAGACTACCATTGGATTTATGTCTTTGAGTATAACAAGGTTAAAATGACAATGGGATTCAGTGTTAAGAATCGTTGTTTGCTTATCGGTGAATACCACGGTAAGCACGCGCGTAACCGCCCACGAATAAATACACGGTCGGTAGATACCTTTAGATTCTATAACTCTAAAGCATTTACCGTTGCTATGGAACGTATAGGTAATAAATGGGGAACGGCTTATGAAAATGCCCGTGTAAAGGCGGCGTGGTTAGATATAATAAAAGGAGAGGTATAAAACCTCTCCTTTTTTAATTATATGGCTCTTTATGCCATTGCGGTGTTTAACACTCGCTTATAATTACGATAAATTCACCGTACCGCTGTCTCCCAAAGTAACAACCAATGTGACAGGCTCTCCATTTATTTTATTACCAATAAATCTACAAGTTGTCGAGTTTTCCCCCGTTCTCTCATAAGTATGCGCTCTAAGGGAAATAAGCTGCCCCGTTACGGTTTCACTGTCATATATCGGCTTATCGTTAGTTATACACTCTTTCAATATTTTATAACACTCATTACCCGTATATGATTTAGTACCGCACATTATAATTCTAGCTATACGTGCAAGTAATATTACATTATTAAAACCGACGGTATCGGGATAAACCCCACTGCCGAAATTAGGTACACCATCAGCGGTTACTCTACAATTATGCAAGTCGGTTACAAGAGCGGAAAACTTTATATATGCAACATCGTTGTAAAGAATAGGATTTATATAAATACCGTTAGCTGTTGTCTGAATCGGGAATTTATACATTCCAATGATTTCTTTGTTTTCGTTGAAGTATACAACATTCGCATAGCCCGATGCGTTAAGCGGATTGGTTATAACGATATCATCTGTAGCGGGGCAAACGGGTATAAAGTCTGACGTAAATGAATTGGTAATAGACGATGAGAATTCACCTGTAGTTATATTATATGCACCTGTGGTATATCCACCGACAGTTATATTATCGTAAAGCGCTAGATTCTTCGAATCGTCCATATCGCGCCATGTAATTTTACGTTTGTATACAGCGTTATCGTCGGTAGTTGTACTTGATATTGTAGTTTTGAAAGATTCGGGATGCGACAGCCATGTATTATAGTCGGATATGATTTCTGTATCCACCATTCCTGTTTTTTCTGTAAGGTCGGAGATTGAAATCTTAGCGGGTGCGGGTGTAGTGGACGCGTCCGATGCAAGGTCAACTCTGATTCTTATATAGTATCCGTTCGCTGGGATTGTAAACACTTCGGCGTATGTTGATACAGTTCCCATGTCAGCTTTTTTAACAAAATTTTTATCGCTATCATATATTATTATATATTGATTGGGGTCATACGGCGCTGCAGCACGCTGTTTGCCAAAACATATAGCATAACTTTTGGTAGGAACGACGGGAATGTACGCCGATATGTAACTATCATTATCGTACACTTCCGACCCGTTGGTTGTATTAAGTCGATAGTTAAGTTTCGCTCCACTACCCCATACGTCCCACATATTAGGACTGTCATGGTCTATGGAGAAATCTTGATGAAGTTGAATTGTCTTTATAAGACTTGATATCTCAGCGGCGAAGTCATTATATTTTTTAGTCATATCAGTCTCAAATTTCTGAACCCGTGTAGTTATCCGCGATTCAAACGTCGCTATATCCTGTTGCACATTACCTTGAAATGTCGCCATTTCTTGATTTATTGCAGTTGTAAAATCCGTTATATCTTTACGCAACTCAGCTGCCCAATCCTCACTCTGTGTAAGAGATTCATTGAGTTTTTCTACGACTTTACCGAGAGTTTCAAGATACGAAATCGAGTCATCAAACGTAAGCGGAATTACAGGCTGTACCCAAAAATTAAGCGGTGTTATTGCCATTGTATATACCTCTCTTTGTTAAAATATCCCCATAAACAGAGGGTTTAATTCGTCTATAATCATCATATCGATATTCAGTATTTCAGCTTTTGCCTTAGCGAGGACCTCCGACGGATAAAGTCTACCGTCGTTTCCGGTGAAAATTCTTGCAATGTCAATCGTTCTAAGATTATTATCAGTTGTCTTTTCCTCTGTCGTTCCACCATGAGTGCGTTTATTTCCGGTTGTGCCGTTGTTACTGTTATTTTCGAATGTAACATCGGTCGCATATTTTCCGGTTTGAACATTTTCAAAATTCAACGGTGACATCGGTGTATCGCTGTAAATACGTTGGTTGTTGTCAGTATCCGAATGTGTCCCGGCGTCCGTAATAGTGCGATTATCGGTTGTGTTATTACTTCCATCACCTTTATCATTTATTGTACCTTTTTCGGTTTCCGTTCTGTTTACATTCTGAAATACATTCTGTTTAAGAAATTCAACTTGAATGTCATACAACTGATTATAATACGGCATTATCTCATTCATTTTCATGTTAAGGTAATGTTTGAACAATGCCGGAGTTTCAAAACCTATTTCACGGTATGCATAATGCTTATAAATTTTATCGTTAAGCAGTAAGCGATATGATTCTTGGTGCATGGGATAAGTATCCATGCCTAAATCATATCCGCTTTTAATCAGCGTTTGGAGTAGTGTCGTATATTTCGCCATACTGCATACCCCCATTCAAAATTTCGTTTATGTCGCGACGTTCGACGGAGGTATTTGTTCTAAATATCTTATTACAATCTTCACACGCTTGCTGTCGTGTGATAAGCCCCGTCTCAGCCATATATCCATAGTGTTCAGAATTGACTTCAATTTCCGATGACTGCACCTGTGCACGTTTAAAGTCCATTGAATTGCCGATACCGATGTAGGTCAAAGCATCGTGCCATGTGTTTTTCTTTTCCTCATCGAGTTTATCAGCAAGATACGGCGCTGTTGTGTTAAGAACAGAGAGGTTTGACAATTCAATATCTTTATTTGCATATATAACAGGCATGAAACCGTCATACTGCATATACAAATTTTTCATTGTAAGCAACTGTTCCTGTTCACACTGTAGAAGAATTGGAGTGCGCTGTGCATGGATGTTCATAATAATAGTACGCTCTATCTCAGTGAGTTTCTTAGCAAAATATATGAGAATAGGATATGTAGAGCGTTCTATATAATTATTTCTGATATACACGCATTCCTTAGCATCTCTGAGAAGATTTATTCCTATGCTGTAACAATTAAACCGTGTGGGGTTTTCATAAAAATTTATATCTCCCGACGGCGCGACACGCAAATTGAGTAGACCGTATTCCGAATCCGTGAAACAAGCGCGTCCGTCCTCATTGAGTGTCTTTTCAAGAAAACGTTCATTCATTGTTTCGGGGAGATTGTTCCACTTATAGATAGACAACGCTAACAGAACAAGACGTGAGAAATATGTGTCAAATATTGTGGTCTGTTCTGTCATTCCTGCTATCCATTCATTGTTCGCCCCTTTGAATCCTACAGGAATTTTTTTATTAGCCATTTATTTCACCTTCAATTTCATACAGGCTTTTCGGGTTCAACCGTTATAATTTCATTGGTATAGTCACCGTAATTTCCGACGTCGTTTATGTGCCAGAATGTAACGCCCTTATTGAAAATATCCTCTATAAAGCGTAATTCTGTATCGGTCGGAGCGTATGAATTCTGCGCTACGGGCGCTATGGTTATCTCGGTTGTCTTGACGTAATTCCAATTGGTTCTACCTGTGAGGTTCGGTGTCTTAAACATATTTGTCGCGTAACCATATTTGGAAAGATAATTATCATATTTTTTTACTTCGGATAATGGTGGGCACATATGACGGACGGCGAATTTCGCCATTCCGTTTTGATGCTGCCACGTATCGTTATACGATAAATTTTTTGTATCACTTGGAAGACTTGTTTTATCAGCTATGTTAGCTTCTATCTCACGAATTTGCGCTTTATCTCGTTCAACCGCGCGTAGCATATCGGTATATTCAGAGACTCCTTGTTTAAGGGATAGTACAGAGCCGGCAGGATTTCCCCCTACAGCTGCAGACGCAATACTTGTAACAGCGCTTGCGGCTGTGTCCAATACACCATATGTTACGTCATTTGACATTTTTATTTTAGCGTTAGAAATCTGGGTTGCTACTGTATTACGGTTTAACGCCGCCCATACTAATGCGTTATCTTTTAGTATTGGATAATTCACGGAGCAATTTAATTCTACTGAATGTTCTATAGGAAAAAGCTCAAAACCGACGGATGCTCCTATTGTTGACGCTATGGCATAGCGTTGCGGAATAGCTTTACATTTGCACTCTATATCGAATGAAAGTTTCTGATAGATAGTGACACTCGTTGACGTAAAAAGTAATTCGGGCAGAAGTTCGGAATAATCGCCATTGTTTGCATCTATCACCCATTTACAAAATGGATAATGGTACATTTTCCTATTCTTAGGTTCGTATCCGGCTATATTGAAAATACTAAAGCTATTTCCTGATATCTCTGATTCAGCGACGTTTGTTATAATTTTAGGCACATATCGACTCAAACCTATGTTCGTTTGTTCACCGCCACTTTCTCTAAAAAATACCACCAATCCTAACCCGTCATTCTGTAGATTCTCGCTCGTCGCTTCAATACGTTTGTATGTAGCTATTGAATCTAAAATTTCCTGTCTGATAGCGAATATGGATACTATGGAATCAACTTGCCCCGCTATAGTAATTATATCGAGAAAATAATCGAACTCTTTTTTTGTTTCAAAAACAGCGTAGGTAAATTCAGACGGCGCGCCAAAAATAACAGGCGCTCGTGACCTGTTGTACTTAACCGCGAATTCAAATGCGTTAAGGTTCTCGTGAGTTGCGGTGGGGCTTGTTGTCTTAAGTCTAATATCAGGTAAAGACGTTGTAACGGCAACAAGCGCATACCCCGAAATCGCGCCTGCAGTATCAACGTAATTATTGCATGAATAATCCTTTGAGTATCCTATGTAATCTTGAACATATTTTGATATACTAATATTTTCTGTTTCTGTATTATAATCGTCGGAATCGTTGTTTGTGTGTTCTCTCTCCACAAACGCTGACTTAATACTAAAGCAATCCCACCATGTTGTATATACATCCTGCTCAAAGTAAACATAACAAGCATTTTGATTTATATATTCTACTTTCGTTATGAAAGCATAAAACCATTTAAGAGAAAAATTTTCGTTCATATAACGAATGTAGTTATACTGTTCCATAGCCTCTTTATTAGCGTTTACTTTAATCGCCTGTTTGTCTCTGATGTATGTGTAGTTTTGTTCTACCCTCAAAGGGGAGGAGAAATAATTGCTCTCCTCCGTCTTTGAAGTGAACAGGCGTACATCTTTATAGTCACTTTTCCACGGCACTCTATAGAACGCTATTGTTCCGCTCGGTGTGTACGCCATAATATTTTACTCCTCTACCATGAGCCTTATAAGTTCTATAAGGTCTTTCATATTTACATATCCATCCTGATTTATATCAGACTGCACTTCGTTTACCTTTATATTCCAACCTGACAGAAAACGCGTGAGCGTAACAACATCTTTCATGTTTACGAGGTAATCGGTGTTGGTGTCTCCGATTATATCAACAGCTTCGTTGCAATCCACGGGGTATATTCCCCCCTCTGTACCCTTAAAGCTATACTGCCATATTTTAAGGTTGGGATATTTCTTCTGAAGCCCCTTGTGCGACTTAGTGCCATCGTCTATAGACGCGAGCCAAAGCGGGAAATTCAGATTATTCTTAAACTGAGTAGCGAGGAAATATTCGTTAGCATAAATATACGCCTTGTATCCTGCTCCAATTATAGAATTGAGGAAAAGATTCACTCTACGAGACAGACCGTCTACATCTCCCATAAGAGATGTATCTTCTACATCGAGAGCCACTCCAATATCTATATTTTCTTTGTAAGGTTTAAGTATCTGTATAAGATACTTAACTTCTTCAAGAGTCTCGGCTTCCGTTCTACCCATGAAGTACCAATAAACTCCTATGTAGAATTTCTTCCCCGATATGCGTGAACGAAACGCCTTTATATGCTGTTCAAAAAGTGGGTCAGTAAACGGGAAATTATATTCCGCTGTTCTCCCCTGCCCCGCTTTGATTATTACAAAATCATTATCTTTTATAACTCTATCATAGTCAATGTTCCGCTGATAAAGCGAAATGTCTATACCACGAAATTTTTTATTCATTTTGACTTATCTCCTTTATCTACGCTTTCTATATTATTCTGCAACCGTTTCATAAGCGATTTCAGAAACCGGGGGCATGGCGCTCCCATCGACGATACATTTTCAAGAATAGATATCAATTCATTGATTACAAACCATGCCATTACAAGTACACAAGAAATAGGGTCGTAATTGACACCAAACTTTCCACTTGTAATAAATATCAAATAGTCAACCATCATTGCGCAGAATACAACCGCAATGTAGGACACTTTTTTTAGTATTCCTTTTCTTCCGACTTTAGAAGATACTTCGCTGTTCACATATGCTTTCATAACACCTGTGATATAATCAGCTGTTACACATATAAGAAAACAGATAAACAATGTAAGAATAAGTTTCATATTTATATACCCACCCACCATTCCCTCTCGATTATTAAGATAGTATGCTTATTAAAAGCTCATCGAGCTTATCTTTTTTTACTTGGAATTATCTACAGTGAACGCGCCGATTATATCACTACCGATTTTAAGAACAACCTGTGTTTTCTCTGATGCTGCGGTTGTCTTCTTATCATAAGTAACCGTGTACTGATTTCCCGACTTATGTGTTACGGTTACAACGGACGCAGACGCTGTCGAGCCGTCCTTAGTAGCTGTAGCGGCAACGGTCTGATTATCGGGAATGTTATTACCCATAAGGAACAGAGAAACAGTATTGTTAAAGTCAGACGCGTCTATGACGATATCGGTAGCAGTGTCACTAAGAGTTACAGTGTCCTGTCCGGCTGAAAGCTGTGCGCCGTCTACTTTACCGTCAGCAATCGACGTAAATATTACAGCGTTAGCAAGCGGCGATACACTATAGGTCTGCCATACATTCCAAAAATATCTCCACTCCATACGCGCGGGGTTGTAGAACGAGCCTGTCTCACGGAGAGAATCAAAAATCTGGAAGAAACGACGGTCACACATAAGCGCATATACACCGTCAATGCCAAAATCGTCTACATAGATAACGCGGCCCATAAAGTCAGCGCGCTCCATGTTAAACGCCGCTGCAAGTACATCCACATCGACAATAGAAGAAACAGCGGATGAAATAATTATCATCGTTTCCTCGGGGGGAGAGAATGTAATATACGGCTTACCATCTCCCGATATTGCCGCATAACGGTTAAAACGCGACGACGGGAATCTGAAATCAATGTATGTCTGACGAACCTTGCGCATAAACGCTTTTGCGGATGCTTCATCGGTCGGCTCTGCAACCTGTACGGTTGAGACGTAACCCTTTGCAAGCGCGCTGTTTATAGTGTTCTTGAGAAGTGCAAACTCTTCGATGTTATCACCATTGTAAAGCGAATTAATTACACCTGCAATAAGGTCGTCGAGATCTTCCCATGAACGGAACGCAAGTTTAAGCTCGTTGTTCTGAATACGCGCCTTAAATTGATCTTTACGGTTAAGACGGTGGAACGCAACCTTAATATCGGGCTTATCGAAGTATCCCGTAAGGTAATCATTTTCGGGGTCGAATTTTTCTGCTTTAGCCGGATTGACCGCGATTTCCTCTACGTCAGAACCCATAGGCAGCGCTTTACGAAGAAACGCGAATTCATTGTTCCACACTCTGTTGTGTAGAACGGTGTCAAAAATAATGTTGGGAAGAAGTGTGCAGAATTCATTGCGGATTGCCTGATAATTAATTATAGGGTTTCCGACCTCTGCAATGTTTGTAAGTGTTGCTTCCGGAATGAACGACTGATAATTCTGAGAGCCAGCTGCTCTCACTGCGTTCATAACCGAAACGGCTCTTGCTGCATTTGCCATTTTAATTATAACTCCTTTTTATCTATACTCGCCGATTTCGGCGGTGTAATCTTCGGGTGTCTTAAGTGTCTGTTCGGATGCGTCGGGCGTGTCCGAGGGCTTGGAGCCTATTCGTAAGAACAATTCATAATTTGCCTGTTTGAGCGAAGTGTTGCTGTCTGTCAGTTTGGTTATCTCATTTTGTGCGTTTTCGAGATTTGACGATGACTCTGTAAATGCATCTGTGAGACTAACGAGAATCTGAGAAGTGCGTGCTTCGTCTGCGTCGCCTGACGCCAATTCACGTGTTAGGCTTGTGTATTCATCTATAGTCATTTTGGTAGACCTCCCGTATTATTTGTAAGTAACGAACATTTGTTCGTTTTCTGCCTATATTATAGAACATTTGTTCGGATATGTCAATTGGCAATATGAACAAAATACACATAGAGTATGAACAAAATATTTATGCAATGTGCATAATACAAAATAAAAGTTTTGTATAATTGGGGGATTGGTTGGTAAATTTGGAAAGTTTTGGTAAAACGGGACATGGGT
>OBLG01001593.1_pt1 | contig 16794 bp, 24 predicted proteins | sample 1517451 | NCBI WGS metagenome assembly OBLG01 (sample SAMN04571694, study PRJEB22368) | human gut metagenome | biome: human gut; material: stool | host: Homo sapiens | place: Luxembourg | collected 2012-06-29
AAATCAGGGGGACCCCCGGCCCCAAAAGTTGGTCAAACCATTGTTTCTTTGTTTACAAATCAGGGGGACCCCCGGCCCCAAAAGTTGGTCAAACCATTGTTTCTTTGTTTATTGGCAAAAATCTCGACAGCCCCCCCCCTAAAATCCGGGGGACCCCTATTGTTTATTGTTTATCTTTCCAATGGAAAGAATCCCAAATCATTGATAATCAATCACTTAAATTAAAACAGCAGTAAACAATGAGAAACAATAATAAACAATCATTGTTTCTCGATAATCGATTGAATATCAATGATTTAGGCCCTTGTAAACAATGTAAACAATAATTTAGGAGGAAAACCTGAATAGGGAATATGAGGAAAATTATGACCAATTTAGGAATTGAGAAATCACAAAATAGAGTGCACAGAAACATTGTTTACATTGTTTCTCGGGAGGTGATTTTAGGGTCTAACCCATTGAGTGTCAATCACTTAGGTGAGAAACAATGAAAAATTTATTGTTTCTCTGCTATTTTTCCAGCATTTTATCGTAGTATTTGCAGCAGAAGTATTATATTTGTGATACAAACAAAAACAAACTACAATATGAAAACCATCACTTACACCAACAAACAGGGACTCGAACTCAAGATAAACAAATTTGCCTCCGGGGCATTCAGCCTTACCTTCAACAATGGCATCCACACCTTCTGCCGCACCGTTACGGAACTCAGGAACGTACTCCTGGAAAACGGGATGACCCGAAAATGGGCAGACAACGAAGAAGACCTGTTTGACCCCATAACTGAGTCAGACTTCATTGAGAAATACCGGACTAAGAGTGGAGCTGAGATGGAAGTTTTACATTCATTCCGAGGATCGTTTATACACATGGTAGGAACTGAATTAGAAATGAGATATATGGATGCCGAAACCTTGGCACGTAAAATAACCCGCTACGGGTTCAAACAGTTTTAATTCCCGGGACCCCAAAATAGGGGTCCCAACTTTTTTCTCATTTTTCAATCAAAAAATTTTTTACTTCAGAAAACTTTTCTTATATTTGTGATACAAACAAAAGGATAAGACAATGAAAACACAGACCTACAAAGTTACAACGAAAAACGAAGTTCTTACCATCGAGGAGTATGCCACCTTCATCTATATTAAAGAGCGTGATTGTCAGTACCCCACCGAGTGGCTTTCCGAAGCAATTGACAGCGGTAAATTAGTACCAATTTTTAGATAGTATAAAGCTATGAGACTCAAAAGACTTTTCTTATATTTGTGATACAAACAAAAGGATAAGACAACTACAAATTACATTAACAGCAACGGTTTAGGACTTAAGGTTACCCAGCTTCCTTCGGGTGCTTTCGACCTCTATTTCAGCAACGGGTTCATCTCCACCTGCTACACAGAAGAGGAGCTCCAGGACCTCATCAAGAGGAAAAACTTTCAGAAATGTTAACCCTCAATCAGGTAATGGAGTTAAAATAGAACATAAATTCAAGCCAGTTATTATGAAAAAATTCAACTGGGACCTCCCGGCAGATCCGGACCCCAAATCGGACAACTATTATAACGGAATCGTATCCAAGGAGCTGAAAGCCCCCAGCAATGTGGGAGAGGTTCTCCTCGGAGTTATTCACAGAGAATCAGTTACCAATCAGTCGGATTTTGTCAATGAAGGGATTCAGTCTATTCTTGACCGGATGGGTATTAAAACCGACAAGCCTCTCACAAGAAAGGAGAAGCTCCTGGCATTCATCGGATTTAAAGCTGGCTCAATGTGGGAGAGGTTGGTGGAAGACCAAAGTCAGTCAGAACCAGCTTCACCCAACCCTCTCGAAATTGTCATGATGGGACTTCTCAAAACAAACGGAAAAAAATGCTGATTTTATCGTAGTATTTACCGCAGAAGTATTGTATTTGTAGTGTAAACAAAAACCTACACAACTATGAGAACAGTAAAATCGGTACTTATCGTCACTCGAATGGGATACGTGGAGGGAGTCTTCACTTCCTTCAGAGCTTTGGCTAACTCCCAAGGAGCCACTCGAATCAATATTGAAGGCGAGTATGAGTCTTATACTGAGTCTGAACTGAAAGACATTGCAGCTAACGGTCAGACATTTACCTACTTCGGCGAGAAGTGCAGAATATCAGCAAGAACCTTAAACAGATAACCATGAAAAAGATCGAAAAATACGTAGTATTCAAGTATGAAGACGAGTTCGGATTCCACTACATGAAAATTGACAAGCTTCCCGGGGAGGGGCCTACATACATGGAGCCCATCTCGTTCGAGAAGAAGATCAACCCCAACTGTACTCCGGGAGCCATCACTCAACAGCCGTTTTCGGAGGACGGAAAATCCGCCTATGTGCTCAGCTCCAAATTTGTCCCCGTGTCTGGTTGGTGGAACGACAAAGCCGAAGTTCGGGAATGGCAGGAAAGGACCCGGGTCTATAAGGCTCTCAAGGAGTTGAAGAGGAAAGGAGAGGACCTCAAGCTTGAGAAAGCCATTGAGCCTCTACGAGAAGTATATGCCCGGGTCAACCCCAGCAGGAGGAGCATATTTATTGCTCAGGTGGTCTACCTCCTCACCAAGTAAACATTTTTCATTAAAAAGATTGAAAAAATTTCAATATCAGGGGAAAATTGATTATATTTGGGATAAACAACATGGACAACACAATGACTATCAATCTCAGGGAATTAATTGAACAGAGAGGGCTCAGGCTTCAAGAAGTGGCAGAAATTCTGTTCCCCGATAACCGATTCCCCCGAGCAGCTCTCAACCGGGTTCTCAACGGAAAAACCTTGTTGAATTCGGAGCAAGTCTCCCGTTTAGCAGCTTGGCTTGGGGTATCGGTTGACAGCCTCTACAAAGGAGCATGGAGCTCAGAATTTAAAGAAGAGACCTGTATTCTGACAAACGGGAACTACAGAGCAGAGTTATCAGTCAAGACAGGAGAGACGAAGGTGTTCCATCTCGGGTCCCTGTTTCATGAAACTGTTCTCCATGACCCGGCTATACCCCTCAGCAAGTACATTGAACTTCTGAACACCATAATCAAAAATCATCAAGCCAATGAAAGTAGAAATTAAGTTCGAGGCAAACCTCGAAGAGACTCAGGATCTCGAAATGGTCCGCAAAATCTGTCAGGTTATCGGAGCAAATCCCGTGACAGTTAAGACGACTGACGTCAAGAAATCAGTCCCTGCACAGGACGTGAAGAAGCCAGCTCCGGCTCCGGCTCCAGTCCCCGAGAAGACGGAGGAGTCCGAACCCATGCCGATGGATGCGAACTCCTCTTTGGGTTCTGACCCCGCTGTCTCAATTCAGGACATCCGGACTCTCCTGGCAAGTAAGGTGGACAATCACCGCGAAGCTATCCGGGCAAAGCTCACTGAACTGGGAGCGAAGAATGTGACGGGACTGGATGCCCGAAACTACGACGCGTTCTACGAATTCCTCAAAGACCTTGCGTAATGGGAGCCCCGAATCACTCATCTCGTAAGCACGCCATGCTTTCGGCATCAAAGGCAGACCGGTGGATCAACTGCACCCCCAGTGCCAGACTGGAGGAAAAAGTTGAGGAAACCGGTAAGCCTTCCAAGTATGCCGAAGAGGGCACTCTGGCTCACGAGATGGCAGAATGTTACCTCCGAGCGAGGTTCCGCATAACGCCTGTTGACGTTACGTCTGCTGAACTCAGGAAGCTGAAGAAGAGTGACCTCTACACTGAGGCCATGGATGAGCCCGTAATGGCTTATTGCCAGTACGTAACGGACCAATATACGGAAGCTCTGCGGAAAACCAAAGACGCACTCGTTCTTCTGGAGGAGCGACTGGACTTCTCGGCTTGGGTCGAACAAGGATTCGGCACTGGAGACGCTTGCATTATCGCTGACGGGGTCATGGAGATCATAGACCTCAAGTTTGGCACTGGCGTGCCGGTTTTCGCTGAGAACAATGCTCAGCTGATGCTGTATGCTCTTGGGGCATTGTCCAAATTTGAGATGGTCTACGACATCAACATGGTAAAGTTGACTATCGTCCAGCCCCGGCAGGAGCGAATCTCGTCATGGGAGATTACCCCCGAAGATCTTTACAAATGGGGTGAGGAGGTAGTGAAACCCAAAGCAGCTCTCGCTTACTCCGGGGAGGGGGAACTCCAAGTCGGGCACTGGTGCAGGTGGTGTAAAGTCAAAGCTCTGTGTCGCAAGATGGCAGACCACAATCTGGACTTGGCCAAACACGAGTTCAAAGAGCCCGAACTCCTAACCACTGAGGAGCTCGCTCAGATTTTCGAGCAAGCCCCCATGCTCCAAGAATGGGTAAATGCTGTATCTGAGCACCTGCTCTCCAAAGCCATCTCGGGTGAGAAGATCCCGGGGTATAAGGTAGTCGAAGGAAGGTCAATACGGAAATGGACTGACGAGAGTGCAGTTCAGGAAGTTCTTACCGCATGCGACTACACCCCGGATCAGTTCCAAGTTGTCAAACTGGCCGGAATCCCGGCAATCGAGAAGCTCCTCAAAAAGGACTTCGATTCACTGGTTGGGGACCTCGTCATCAAGGCTCCAGGCAAACCCACTCTGGTCCCCGAGTCTGACAAGCGTCCGGCAATGGGAATTGAACAAGCAAAACTCGATTTTTCTAATAACTAAACTTCACAACTATGAGTGCAACAACCAAAGTAGTAACCGGCAAAGTCCGGTTCAGTTACGCCAACGTATGGGAACCCCGTGCAATGGAGGGTTCCGACCGAGCAAAATACTCGGTATCAATCCTCATCCCGAAGACTGACTCAGCAACTCTGTCTCGGGTCAAGGAGGCCATCGACATGGCTCTCAAAGAAGGCATCGCCAAATTGGGTGGCAAGATTCCCCCCGTGTGGAAGAGTCCTCTCCGTGATGGGGACACCGAAAGACCTGACAATCCGGAGTATGCTGGGCACATGTTCGTCAATGCCAACTCGGACAACCGTCCTGGCATCGTGGACATCAATCTCAACCCCATCATCGAGAAAGAGGATTTCTACTCCGGATGCTATGGCCGGGCGTCGATCAACTTCTACGTTTTCAACACGAATGGCAACAAAGGCGTTGCTTGCGGGCTGAACAACCTCCAGAAGTTGGCTGACGGAGAACGTCTCTCCGGGGGATCTTCGGCAGAAGAGGACTTCGGCCAGAACCCGTGGGACGACGACCTTATGTAGGTTGGTATGCTGGGTCTTATTCGGGATTAGGGGTTCGAATCCCCGCCCAGCAACAAATCTAACAATAATTAACATGCTGAGACGCTTATATCTCGATACAGAAACATATAGCCCGGAGGACATTAAGTCCACGGGCGCCTATAAATACATAGAATCGAGGGGTTTTCAGCTCCTTATAGTGTCTTTCGCCTTTGATACATCTCCCGTTCAGGTGATAGATCTGGCCAAAGGAGAGGAGCTCCCCGACTATTTCATCTCCGCTTTAACTGATCCGGGGATTGAGAAATGGGCTCATAACGCCGTATTTGAGAGACTCGTATTTAAGCGTATAGGACTACCTATCCCGATCGATCAATTGTATTGCTCAATGACCAAAGCAGCCTATTGCGGACTGCCTTTGGCTCTGGATGAACTCTCCAAGGCGTTGGTCCTCGGGGAGCACGGGAAGAAATCAACAGGTAAAGCTTTAATCCGGTTTTTCTGTTCCCCGTGCAAGCCAACTAAGTCCAACGGGATGAGGACTCGGAACATGCCGGACGACGACCCGGACAAGTGGAACGAGTTCAAGACGTATGCCGAATATGACGTGATTGCCGAACGCGACATCGTGGAACAGCTGGACCAATTCCCATTTCCAGAGTTCGAACGTCGGAACTACCTCGTAGATCAGAGCATCAATGACCGGGGCATTCTGATAGATCTCAACATGGCCGGAAACGCCATCTCTTTTGATGAGGTGTACACGGAGGAGATGACCGACCGGATGAAGGAGCTAACGGGCTTGGACAATCCTAACAGTTTAGCTCAGCTCAAGACATGGCTCAAAACCAACTTCGGGCTCGAGTTCCCAGCACTTGGCAAACCTGAGATTCTAGAATATTTTAAAAATACCCCGGATGCTCCCGACTTGGTCAAAGAGGTTCTCGGGGGACGGCTTGCCTTGTCGAAGACTTCTACTAAGAAGTATATTGCTATGCTCAACTGCGCTGCCAAAGACCAGAGAGCCCACGGACTATTCCAGTTTTACGGAGCCAACAGAACAGGACGTTGGTCGAGTCGAATGATTCAGCTCCAGAATCTCCCCCAGAATCACATGAAGGATTTGGACCTCGCCAGAAGCATGGTAGAGAAAGGAGACTACGACCTTATCGAAATGTGTTACGGCAATATCCCGAATGTTCTGTCCGAGCTAATCCGAACAGCCTTCATAGCACCAGAGGGAAAAATGTTTGCAGTAGCCGACTTTAGTGCTATTGAGGCCCGAGTCCTGTCCTGGTTAGCTCAGGAGAAGTGGCGACTCGACGTCTTCAACACTCATGGCAAGATCTATGAGGCATCAGCATCACTCATGTTCGGGGTTCCCATTGAGCAGGTTACGAAAGGATCAGACCTCAGACAGCGTGGTAAGACGGCAGAATTAGCACTCGGATATGAGGGATCGGTCAACGCAATGGAGAAGATGGACAAAGAGAAGAAGCTGTCCAAAAAGGAAATGTATTCCATCGTAGCTCTTTGGCGTCGAGCCAATCCTAAAATTGTTGAGTTTTGGGCGGAGGTGAACGAGAAGGCCATCGAGTGCGTCCAGACCAGGAAAACCAAGAAAGTAAGTTGTCTCGTCTTTGAACATGACGGGACCAATTTGACGATAGCTCTCCCGGCTGGGAGAAAATTATACTACAGAAATCCCCGGGTGAGACCCAACAGGTTCGGGCAGATTGGCATTATCTACGACGGCATGGTCCAGTCAGTAGGATGGACTGAGGTAGAGACTTACGGGGGCAAACTGGTGGAGAACATAGTCCAGGCAATCTCCCGGGATCTTCTCGCCGAAGCAATGTACAGACTAAGCATTATGAAAGACTTCGAAATAGTAATGCACGTCCATGATGAAGCCATTGCAGAGGTAGACGAAGACCGAGCCGGGGATTGTCTGGAAACTATGTGTAGAGTTATGGGAGAGGATCTTCCTTGGCTGAACTGCTTGCCAATGGGATTACCTCTCAAAGCAGATGGGTACGTTACTAAATTTTATAAGAAAGACTAATGACATACGACGGGGAACTTGATATTGCAATCGGACTGAGCGCAAGATCAAAAGTATGGAGCAACAAGAAACTGAAATGGTCTGAATTGGTCAGTCGACTCGGGGAGGAGAACAAGACCACTGAAACATTTAAGGAGTTTGTTTCTGCAAGCAAGGAGGACCAGCTCAAAATAAAAGACGTAGGCGGATACGTTGGAGGCTACCTGAGAGGGGGCAAAAGAAGCCCGGCCAATGTGGTCCACAGACAGTTGATGACACTCGACTTGGACTTTGCCCACAAAGACCTCTGGGATGACTTTACTCTCCAGTTTGACAATGCAGCTGTTCTGCATGGGACTCACAAACACTCAGATGCATCTCCCCGGTACCGACTAATAATGCCACTGAGCAGAGAAGTCACGACTGATGAGTATGTGGCCATAAGCCGAAAAATTGCCGGGATAATCGGCATAGACCTTTTCGACAATTCAACCTTCGAGACCAACCGACTCATGTTCTGGCCTTCTACGCCGAAGGACATGGACTACTACTTTAAGGTTCAGGACGGTCCATGGATTGATGCTGACGAGGTCCTCAACTCCTATGCCGATTGGAAGGACTCATCACTTTGGCCCACAGCTTCGTCCCGTTTCGAAGCTGTCGACAGAGCCGTTAAGAAGCAGGAGGACCCAACCATAAAGAGGGGGCTCATAGGAGCGTTCTGTAGGACGTACTCCATACCCGAAGCAATAGAGACCTTCCTCTCCGACACCTATGTCCCGTCAGCATTGGAAGACCGATACACTTACACAAAAGGCAGCGCCTCGGCTGGTCTGATCGTGTATGAGGACAAGTTCGCTTATTCCCATCATGGAACTGACCCGTGTGGGGGTAAACTTTGCAATGCGTTTGACCTGGTCCGCATACACAAATTCGGCCACCTTGACGACAAGGTCAAGGATCCTTCGTCGAAGTTGCCAAGTGTGTCAGCAATGGAGGAGTTCGTACGCAATGACCCAGACACTAAGACAACCATTGCCAACGACCACATCAACAGTGCCAAGTACGAGTTTGCCGATCCAGAGCATGGTCGGACTCAGGAAGAAGTCGTCGAAAAGGAGGTTGCCCCGGAGACTGAGAGCGTCGAGTGGATGAAGGAGCTGGAGGTTGATACTCGGGGAGCGTACCTCTCGTCGGATGCCAACCTCAACCTCATATTTGCAAACGATCCCCGGCTCAAAAGACTGTTCAGACAAAACGACTTTGACGGGAAGAGGTACGTTTTCGGGAATCTCCCGTGGCGTCGGGTTATTAAGCCGGAGCCGGTCAAGAACGTAGACTACTCCGGGGTCAGGAACTATTTGGGTTGCGTATATGGAATAACGTCCTCGCTAAAGATCGACGATGCCATGGCTCTGGAATTTGAACGCAACCACTTCCACCCGATTCTGGACTACCTCAATGACCTCAAATGGGACGGGATCCAACGGGTAGACAAACTCCTGATTGACTACATGGGGGCTGACGACAATATCTACTCTCGCGAAGCCATCCGCAAGATGCTGGTTGGAGCAGTTGCCCGAGTTATGAACCCCGGGGTCAAATTCGACCTTGTGCTTATGCTCGTAGGACCTCAAGGATCCGGCAAAAGTACGTTCATCAAAAAATTGGGAAAATCCTGGTTTAGCGATACATTCCTGACAGTCCAAGGAAAGGAGGCTCTCGAGCAGATCCAGGGGGCATGGCTTATTGAAATAGCTGAGCTCTCCGGTCTCCGCAAAGCGGAGGTTGAGTCAGTGAAGCATTTCATATCTAAGTCCGAAGACTCATTCCGACCAGCGTATGCCAGAACTTCTGAGATATATCCCCGGCAATGCGTCTTTTTCGGCACCACCAACGACAGCGAATTCCTGAGAGATCCCACTGGCAACAGACGCTTCATGCCAGTGGACGTGGTCCCCAACAATGCCAAAAAAGACGTGTTCATGGAACTGGACGACGAGATAGACCAGATATGGGCTGAGGCAGTTGTCCTGTACAAATCCAAGGAGAAACTCTATTTGAGCCATGAAGCAGAAAAAATAGCCAAAAACGAGCAAAGCTCGCACAGCGAGTCGGATGAACGGAAAGGCATCATTGAGGCGTACTTGGAACGTCAACTCCCGGACAACTGGGACTCAATGGACCTCTACCAGAGAAGAGACTTCCTGGTCGATGAGTTAAACCCCAAAGGGACCACCCCCCGAGACTACGTGTGTGTTGCTGAGATATGGTGTGAATGTCTTGGGCGGAACAGAGAGGACATGGACCGGTATAAGACCCGAGAAATCAATGACTTGTTAAAGAGCATGCCCGAATGGGAGCCATGCAAGTCTACTAAAAATTTCCCCATTTATGGAAAGCAAAAATACTACGTGCGAAAACTCGATTGAGAAACGACTCGTCACTGAGGTAGAGAGAGTTGGTGGCTGGTGTTTGAAACTCCCCGCAATTCACAATGCTGGCCTCCCTGACCGGCTCTGTCTGTTCCCCGGTGGCGAAGTCGTTTTCGTTGAGTTGAAAGCATTCGGCAAAAAGCCAAGAAAAATACAGACATTAATGCACCAGAAACTGAAAGCAATGGGCTTTAGGGTCGAGGTGATAGACACGACCATGGGTTGTAAAATGTTAGCATTGGAATATGACCGAAAATGATCTCCATCAATACCAGCTACAAGCTGTTGACCACATAATAAGCCACACGCACTGTGCTCTGTTCCTGGACATGGGATTGGGTAAAACAGTGTCTACTTTGACAGCCATCAACGAGCTCATGTTTAAAGAGGTCGAGGTCCGACGGGTATTAGTCATAGCTCCCAAAAGAGTAGCCGAATCAGTCTGGACACAGGAGGTCGAGAAATGGGACCATTTGAAGCACATTAAAGTGTCTCGCATCATCGGAACAGAACGTCAACGTCGTGAGGCTCTTGCCAAGAAGGCAGACATATACACCATCGGGAGAGACAACGTGGCTTGGCTATGCGGGCTCTACGGGGGATCTTGCCTACCATTCGACATGGTGGTCATCGACGAGCTCAGCAGTTTCAAGAATCCCAAGTCAATCCGATTCAAAGCTCTTAAGCACGTTCAGGCTTCACTCTCCCGAGTAGTAGGTTTGACTGGTACCCCGGCACCCAACGGTCTTATGGACCTTTGGGCCCAAATGTACCTCCTGGACCGGGGAGAGCGCTTGGGCAAATACATATCCCACTATCGTGACAACTACTTTAAGCCAGGACGTAGAAACGGGCATATTGTATATTCGTACGACATATCCAAAGAGAATCAGGAGCGCATATATTCAAAGATAGGGGACATCTGCATGAGCATGAAAGCTAAGGACTACCTCGATCTCCCCGAGCGCATCGACAACATAGTGGAGATCCAGATGCCCCCGGAGATCCAAAAAGCTTATGACTCTTTCGAGGAGGAACAAGTTCTCAGCATGATCGATCAGCTCGGGGACGCCGTAGAGATACCAGCTGTCAATGCAGCAGCTTTGTCAACTAAACTCCTCCAGTTTGCCAATGGAGCAGTGTACGATGAACAGAGAGTGGCCCATGAGGTGCACACGTTGAAGATCGAAGCCACGAAGGAACTCATTGAGGACGCCGGGGGACAGTCAGTCCTCATAGGTTGGACCTTCCAGCATGATAGGGACCGACTCATGAAGGCTCTCGCCAAGTATAAGCCCCGGGAACTCAAAACGGAGAAGGACATCGTTGACTGGAATGCCGGCAGAATCCAGGTTCTTTTGATGCACCCGGCTTCCGGGGGTCATGGGCTCAACCTCCAAGCCGGAGGACACCGCATCATCTGGTTTGGGCAGACATATTCTCTTGAGCTGGAGCAGCAGTTCAATGCTCGACTTGACCGACAAGGACAGAAAGAGGTCGTGATAGTCAATAAACTGGTATGCTCGAAGACAGTGGACCAGGACGTCATAAGAGCCCAGAAAGCGAAGACCCGGGGACAGGATGCTCTCATGGAAGCTGTAAAAGCGAGGGTCGAAAAATATATGAAAAAATATCGCAAAACATCGTAGTATTTGTCGCAGAAGTATTATATTTGTGATACAAACAAAACGATAACACTATGGAAAAGTTCATCAAATTCCTGGAAGACAACAACGCACGGGAAAACTTCGAAAGAGCATTTAAAAACAACCACAGAGACGTAAAAGGGTACAAAAATCTATACAAAAAAAAGACAGTAGTGTAGCATTAACAGGAGCATTCGATTGGGCATGTACGAGAGAAGGAGTCCATTACTGGAGTATGCTAAGCGACAAATGGATGCAGGAAAACACCCCACTTAAACAACAACTATTGAGCGATGACTAACAGGGAAAAAGCAATCAAAGAGATCAGGCAGGTGTGGCTGGACGCGGCCCTTCGAAAGGAGGAATTAGTTACAGTCGAATTGGATTGAAATAATTTCAATTTTTCTGGTGAAAAATTTTTTTAATTGGACATTTTTTCTTACTTTTACACTACACTTAACAACTAAACACTATGGAAAAGTTTATCGAAAAGTACAAGAGCTACAGCTCGAAAGTTCTTCAAAAGTTGGCCAAGGTCAAGACCGGTGACGAGCTTGACGCCATCGAATCCATCCTCGCATCGAGAGGAGCATCTCAGGAACATCCGGCAGAGGAGGGCGCTGTCTACAACGCCACCGAAACGGAAGAGTACAAAGCCGAGAACGGCATCAAGGAGAACGACGAGGTCGCCGAGGAGAAGCCGAAGAAGGCTCGCAAGGCAAAGACTCCGAAGGAACCTCGCCCGTTGAAGAAGGAGATCTCTGCAGAGGAGACCCAAGCCAATCTCGAGAATGCCAAAGCCAACATTGGTCGCTTCTGCAAGTTCATCTGCACGAAGACCAAGGAGCAGACCGACGGCATCATCATCGGAGTTCGTCTCGACCCCCGCAACAACTTCATCCAGTACCGAATCAAGACCAACGACGGTCACGTCTGGGGCAAGGGCATCGACTCGAAGGACCTGGAGCTCGGCGAGATGGCACCGGTTCCCGAGGAGAAGCCGAAGCGCGGCCGGAAGAAGGCTGACGGGGCAGCTCCCGAAGCAGCTCCCGAAGCAGCTCCCGAAGCAGAACAGAACGAGCCGGAGAACGCACCGGCTGAGGAGTAAGTCAGAACTCCTCGCCAAGTGGAGCCGTCACTCCACTTGGCACCCCGGAGTGGTACAGGAGGGTTCGAGTCCCTCCCCGGGGTCTAACCTATATACTAAAAATCATGAGTAACATACTTAAACACGCTGACCAAATCATCAATGAGCGGTCGGAGGAAAAGGAGAGACAATACGGACCATTCATGGAATGCAACCAGAAGGCCGCAGAGATCGCCTCGGTCATTACCGGTAAGCCTCTGACCGCTCTTGACGTGTCTTGGGTCCAAGTGGCAGTGAAAATGGCACGTGAATCCAATGCACACAAGGAGGACAACCTCCTTGACATGGTAGCCACAATCGGGGCTATCAACAACGAACTCGAGGACCCCAAGCCGTTAAAAGCTCCGGGGGTAGTACCTACGTACTTCTCAACCATTTCGGAGGCTGTGGACTTCATCCGGATCAGTCCCATCGAGGTGCATGAGATCAAACATGTTCTCACAGAAGAGGGACGCAGAATAGCTGTATACTACTCCCACAAAAACGATCCGGAACAGTACAATCCATTCTCAAACATCAAGCCATGAATACACAAGACTTTAAGCCATTCATTAAGAGCTGGGAAGAGATTTATGCCCTCCAGGGGGAGCTCCAGCTCATGTACAGACCATATTTCAAGGAGCGCATCGCGAACTTTGACATTAACACTTTGGAGGATCAGGAGCTTTTCAAAAAACTCTGTTGGCAGATTGTCGAGGAACTCGCTGAGGCAAAGGAGGCTATCGAGGAGGAACTCGATAGCGAGCACTTTGAGGAGGAGCTGATTGACGCATTCAACTTCATGTTGGAGCTTTACCAGCTTTATGGCATGACTCCCACTTTCGACTGGACGCTGCCTAAATGGGCACAGGTTCTGGAAGACGAAGATTTTGCGGGAGATCTGCTTATCTTAATCGGAAACATCGGCATGACAGCAAACTGTCTCAAGAACAGAGAGTGGAGACAATCTCAGTACATGGTTGACTTGGTAGTTTTCGAGGACCGGCTCAAGTGGATATGGACTTACTTCGTCATAATGTTCGAGCATTTGGGTCTCTCAGAGACTCGAGTCAAAGAGCTCTGGTCGTTGAAGTATCAAGTAAATCTGTTTCGCATTAAATCCAAATATTGACATGGGCAGAATATTCAAAGACTGTTTCGAAATGATCCGGGAGATGGATCGGGAGCTCAAGGTTTCCGGCATCACGGTTCCGGTCAACCATTACCAAAACCAGGAGCTCAGTGGGGACGACCGGCTCACCAAGGAACTCATCGGAGTGAGCTTCGTCATCTCAAAGCCGTATCTCGGCAAACGCGAGATGCTCGACTTTATGTTCAAAGACGAGGCCGAGCTCATCGAGAAGTATTGCCGAGCAGAGCTCTCCGACCGGCTTGACCGAAACGGGGTCAATCCGGGTAAGAGCTGGGAGATCCGCCGGGACTTGTGGCAGAAGCTGGTGAGCAAGACTCGGCAGGAGGGTCGCTTCGACTACACCTATTCGGAGCGTCTGCACATCTTCCACAAGGGGCCCGAGATCCACCAGTTGGATAATGTCATCATGACTCTCCGGGACGACCCGCACTCCAGACGAGCAATGGTCATGATCTTCGAGCCGGAGGACACTCGGGCAACAGCCGGGGCTCTTACCCGAGTACCTTGCTCCGTCAGCTATCAGTTCCTCATCCGAAACAATCGACTCCACGTGATATATTATATCCGGAGCAATGACTTCTTCAAGCACTTCGCAATAGACATCTGGTTGACAGAGGCTATGATGGACTACGTGTTCAACATCCTCGCAGCTACCTACCCCTCTCTCAAGAAGGGCTCTCTGCATTACTTCGCTGGGTCCCTCCATGCATACAACGAAGATCTCTCCAAATGGGTAATCTATTAAGCTATGACTATCGACGAAGCAAGAGCTAAAGCTCATCAGCAATATGACGATTGCATGTTCTGTCCTGGATGCTCGAAGCTCCTGACCGGGCTCCACATGAGTAGCAAGTGCTACACTAACTGGATCGAGAAGAAGGCACAGCAGATCCTCAAAAATTCGAAGAAAAGACATGTCAGGAGGAAATGAGGAGCCCATCATCATTGGGCTGGCAATAGCAGTAATAATCGGAATAGGGATCGTTTGTCTCATGGACGCTCTCAAAAATAAACTCAAGTGATATGTGCGGAATAAGTATAACAAGAAGGGCTAACGTCATTGACAAGATCCAGCATCGGGGCATTGAGTTCGCCCAGATTGCCGAAGGAGGATGGTTTCTCGGTCATGTCCGTTTGCCCATTCAGACTGAACCAGGCGATGGTCTGGCTCAGCCTATAGAGTTAGCCGAAAACAACGGGTGGCTTCTTTACGTGGGGGAGATCTACAACTATCCTACGAGGTATTCCAGCGACGTCGAGTATCTTCGCGACTTGTTCGGAGCTCAAGTTCCGGGGATCAACTGCTTGGAGGACATCCTTCTCGAAGCCAACAACTGGGATGGCATGTGGGCAATATGCTGGTACAGGAAGGGTCAAATTATTGCTTTCACCGACCCTCTCGGAAAGAAGCAACTCTACTACAACCAATTCGGAGAGATCTGCTCGGAGATAACCCCGTTGGTGTCAGACTTCAAGGACTTCGACCGGTACTATCAGTCGGAAGTGTTCAAATGGGGGTACAACTGGGATGACAGAACTCCATGGAACAACGTCAAGCGTATTATGCCGAATACTGTCTGTTCCTTCGATGACATGAAGGTGAAGCCCACCATTATCCGGAGGGACTACTACAGATGGGGGATAGGGGAACGGAGTCATTTCGCAAAATCCGAGTTCGCCGAAGTCCTCCGGGGCTTGGTCGAGAGGTCCGTAAAACGCCGGGCAATGTACTCTAAAGTCCCGGTCGGGGCTTTGGTTTCAGGAGGACTGGATTCATCCATAGTTGCCTCTATTCTTCATCGAATGGGCCTGGGGGTTAATCTCTATATGGTGGAGAATAATGAATCAAAATTTGGCATGCTATTGTCCGAATTTTTAGGGGTTTCTATCACCTCTCTTGGCCCTATCCCCGATGATAATTGCCTGGAGAGGTGTCTCCGCTACAACGAAACCCCCATCGACTTGGGCTCCATGATCCCCCAGTTCCGACTCATGGAGAAGGTCAAGGAGAAGGTCATCCTGACCGGGGATGGAGCTGACGAACTCTTCGGAGGCTATCGCCGAGTCGATGACTACGACTCCCAGCTCTCAGACGTGTTCCAAGAGCTTCCGTTCTACCACATGCCTCGGCTTGACCGGGCTTCCATGAGGAGCACAGTTGAACTCCGGTCCCCATTCCTGGGACATGACGTTGTCAGGTTCGCTCTCCGTTTGCCCCGGGAGGACAGAACTCACAAGCGCATTCTCAAAGATGCTTTCAGCGACGTCCTGCCTCAGGAGATTATCGACCGACCCAAAGAGCCTCTCAAGTGTCGGAGCATCCGACAGGACCCGATGGCGTACCGCAAGAAGTGTCACGAAATATTCTACAACTTATGGCAATAGCTATTGGATATTACCGGGTATGGTTTAGGGAAGATGACTCCAATACGGAGGCTCAGTGGTTCAAAATGACGCTCCGGAATGGGTCCATTAGACCTTCCATACGTTCCATAAGTCGGGAAGAGGCTTTGTGGTGGATCAAGTCCCGAAAAATGAAGGACGTTACACCCGGCAATCCTGCGGGCAAGATATTCGAATCGGAAGGCCAACCGTTCAGGAAGGCATTCCAGGAGCTTCCTCTTCACACACGTTACAATTTTATCGAAGGGGCAGCTCTCTCATCAGGTACAACACACCGAGCTCGTCTCGAAAAATATTTTAAAAAATGAAAATCGTAAAAGTAAGAAATGTCAAGACCCCGACCAGAGGAACGGGTCTGTCCGCCGGGCTGGACTTCTACATCCCGGAAGACTTTGAAGCCAAACAGATCTGGCCGGGCGAAAGCATCAACATTCCGTCGGGTATTCGAGCTCAAATACCCCGGGGGTGTGCCCTCATCATGTTCAACAAGAGCGGTATTGCCACCAAGCACCAGCTCCAGGTCGGAGCCTGCGTGGTTGACGAAGACTACCAAGGGGAAATCCATCTGCACGTCATGAATGTCGGCAAGGAGATCGTCATCCTCAAGCCGGGGATGAAGCTGGTTCAAGGTTTGGTGATGCCTATTGTCTATGTTGGGGTGGAAGTTCTCGAGTCGGAGGACGAGCTTTTCCCGCAATCGACTGAAAGAGGACAGGGGGGCTTTGGGTCCACGGGGGTATAGGACCCCCGGCCCCAAAAGTTGATGATTTTATTGTTTCTTTGTTTACAAATCAGG
>OBLG01001595.1_pt1 | contig 16741 bp, 29 predicted proteins | sample 1517451 | NCBI WGS metagenome assembly OBLG01 (sample SAMN04571694, study PRJEB22368) | human gut metagenome | biome: human gut; material: stool | host: Homo sapiens | place: Luxembourg | collected 2012-06-29
GTGAATAGCAGCAACGTTATTAAATGGAATAGCGAACCCGAGAAGTGCTATCACACAAATAGCACTATCGGTAGCTTGCTATCATAGATAAATACTAAAAGATTTAACAGAAGTATGTCAAATACAAGACTTTTCCCAAAACAACAACGCCCACCATAAAGGTGGGCGTAAGCTATTTAATTATATCAAATTAAACTAATTCGATAACAGCCATCTCTGCTGCGTCGCCTCTTCTGGGGCCGATCTTGATGATGCGTGTGTAACCGCCGTTCTTGTCAGCGTACTTGGGTGCTATATCATCAAACAGTTTCTTAGCTACGTCTTCCTTAGTGATGTAGCCGTAAACCTGACGCTTTGTATGCAGTGTGCCGGCCTTGCCGAGAGTGATCATCTTTTCAGCTGCACTGCGAACTTCCTTAGCTCTTGCAACTGTAGTAACAATCTTGCCCTTTTCAAGAAGCAGTGTTACCATACCTCTGAGCATAGCCTTTCTGTGATCACTGGTTCTTCCCAGTTTTCTTGAACCTGCCATGGATATTTCTCCTTTCAGACAAATTGAAAGTCACTTGTCAATTGTTGTCATCGTCGCTTGCAAGGTCAAAGCCTAAAGACTGGAGCTTTGCTCTGACTTCCTCAAACGACTTCTTGCCTAAGTTTCTAACCTTCATCATATCACCCTGCGACTTGTTGATAAGATCGTCAACGGTGTTGATGTTTGCACGCTTTAAGCAGTTGAATGAACGTACGGAAAGGTCAAGGTCATCGATAGTCATTTCGAGGAGCTTATCCTTGCCCGACTCACTCTTGTCTGCCATAAGCTCAGGCTGTATAGCTTCATCAGACAGCTCTACGAACGGCTGAAGATGATCTACCAGAAGCTTAGCGGCGTATGAGACTGCCTCTTTTGCAGAAATTGTACCGTCTGTCCATACCTCAAGTATGAGTTTGTCATAGTCGGTACGCTGTCCTACACGGGTGTTCTCAACTGTATAATTCACCTTTAAAACAGGTGTATAAATGCTGTCGACAGCAATTATGCCGATTACCGGCTGAAGCTGCTGCTTGTTCTTTTCAGCAGACACATATCCTCTGCCCTTGTCAAGAGTGATCTCCATATAGAGTTTTGCTCCGGGGCCGAGGGTAGCTATATGCATACCGGGGTCGAGGATTTCAATCTCACTGTCGGTCTTTATGTCACCGGCAGTAACATCGCACTCGCCCTCAGCTTCAATATAAACTGTTTTCGGGCATTCGCCATACATTTTTGCAATGAGACCCTTGATGTTGAGGATAATTTCCGTTACATCCTCTTTAACACCGGGGATAGTCGAAAACTCGTGCTGAACGCCGTCAATCTTGACTGACGTTACCGCAACGCCGGGAAGTGACGAAAGCAGAACACGACGAAGGCTGTTGCCAAGTGTGTTGCCGTAACCACATTCCAGAGGCTCAAGTGTAAACATACCATAGGTTCCATCGGGTTTTAACTTAACGGTCTCGATCACAGGCTTTTCGATTTTTTCAAGCATTTGGTTTACCCTCCCACAAGTTTGTCAGATGTTTCATCGGGTTAACGATGTACGAACGGGCTGTATTCCCGCTGAAAGCGGAAAACCGCCCGGTTAATTTTAAATTACGATTTGGCGGGCAATGCCCTCCGCACATATCTCAGTGCGGAATTGTAAATTAAAAATAACCGATACATACCGTGATGTCCACAGTATGAAGAGTTTTCGCAATACTGCTCGACGAGATTATTTTGAATATAACTCGATGATCAGGTGCTCAGCTATTTCATAGTCAAGCTCATCTCTGTTGAATTCACGAGTAACCTTGGCTGTCATAGCCTCTTTATTTACGTCCAGCCATAACGGTACGATTCTGCCGTTTGTCTGTTCGATGATCTGAGCGAACTTAGGGCTCTTCTTGCTTGTTTCGCTGACTGCAACAACATCGCCGGGCTTGATTCTGTAAGAAGGAACATCAACCTTCTTGCCGTTTACTGTGAAGTGACCGTGTGTTACTAACTGTCTTGCTTCTCTTCTTGTGATAGCCATACCCATTCTGAATACAACGTTGTCAAGTCTTGATTCAAGAATCTTGATGAGGTTTTCACCTGCAACGCCGTCCATCTTAACTGCCATCTCGTAGTAGTGATAGAACTGCTTCTCAAGAACGCCGTAGATGAACTTCAGCTTCTGCTTTTCCTTAAGCTGCATTCCATACTCAGAAACTTTCTTTCTGTTGTTAGCGTTTGCGTGACGATTTGTTTCCTTGCTGTATCCCAGTACCATAGGGGATATGCCTAATGCCTTACATCTCTTTAAGACCGGCTGTCTGTCTACTGCCATTTGTCAGTACCTCCGTTTTTTAAATAAATATCGTTTCTGAAGGATTATACCTTCCGCGACACCGAGTAAACTACACTCAGTTTATGATTATACACGTCTTCTCTTGGGAGGACGGCATCCGTTGTGAGGAATAGGAGTTACATCCTTGATAAGTCTAACCTCAAGACCTGCTGCCTGTAATGCACGGATAGCTGCTTCACGTCCGGATCCGGGACCCTTAACGTAAACTTCTACAGTCTTCAGACCGTGTTCCATAGCTGCCTTAGCTGCTGTTTCAGCGGCTGTCTGAGCTGCGAAGGGAGTTGACTTTCTTGAACCTCTGAAACCCATTTCACCGGCAGATGCCCATGATAATGTGTTGCCCTGAAGGTCTGTGATAGTAACTATCGTATTATTGAACGTAGACTGGATATGAGCTGAACCGTTTTCAATGTTCTTACGCTCACGACGTCTGCGTACTACAGGCTTCTTAGTAGCGGTTGCCTTTGCCATTGTTTTACCACCTTTCCGTAAAGATTACTTCTTCTTATTAGCGATGGTCTTCTTAGGACCTTTTCTTGTTCTTGCGTTGGTCTTTGTTCTCTGACCACGAACGGGAAGACCCTTACGGTGACGTGTGCCTCTGAAGCAGTTGATTTCAACCAGACGCTTGATGTTGAGGGCTACTTCTCTTCTGAGGTCACCTTCTACAGCTACGCCGAGATGCTCTATAGCATCACGGATCTTAGCTTCGTCATCATCGGTAAGATCCTTGACTCTGGTGTCGGGGTTTACACCGGCCTTTGCCAGAATGTCGTTAGCTGTCTTTCTGCCGATTCCGTAAACGTATGTGAGACCGATCTCAACACGCTTTTCTTTCGGCAGGTCGATACCAGCAATTCTTGCCATATCTTTTTCCTCCTGTTAAATTCGGGCTTAACCCTGTCTCTGCTTGTGCTTAGGTTCCTGGCAGATTACCATAACCTTGCCCTTGCGCTTGATTACCTTGCACTTATCGCACATAGGCTTTACTGAAGGTCTAACTTTCATCTTAATATCATCCTTCCTGTAATTGTTACAGACGAGCATACGCTCGTATTCGTTTATACAGAATTACTTGGCTCTCCAGGTGATTCTGCCTTTAGTCAGGTCATACGGTGACATTTCGACTGTTACCTTATCACCGGGTAAGATACGAATAAAGTTCATTCGCAGCTTGCCGCTTACATGAGCCAGTATCTTATGTCCGTTTTCAAGTTCGACCTGAAACGTTGCGTTAGGAAGCGCCTCAATTATCTTGCCGCTTACCTCGATTACATCTTCTTTAGACAAGCTTGTCACTCTCCTCGGCGATGTTGTCTGCACTTCGGTTCAGAACCGATAACGCAGATCTTAGTTTTTTGTTTGTGATTTCCGCAAGCTCTACAGTAGTCAGTGTCTTCTGTAAATGAAGCGGATTCTTCTTTTTGGGTCTTTCGACCTTGCGCAGCTTGCCGTCGGCAATATACGCAAAACCGTTTTCAACCCTCATGACCGCATAATAGCTTCCGCTGTCATGCCCTGCCATGCTTTTTACAACCATACCGGCTGCAATAACCGTATTGTTCATACGCCCTCCGTTAATTCTTCGGGTGGTGAAGTGAGCTTTCCGTGAGAATAAGAGGCTCACCGTTAGTTATTGCGATAGTATGCTCAAAATGAGCGCTGTAGTTGCCGTTAGCCTCGACCACCGTCCATTTGTCCGGCAGTATGCGGATCTCGGCTGTAGTTTCATTTATCATAGGCTCAATGCAGATTGTCATTCCCGGTACAAGTCTCGGACCTCTGCCGGGCTTGCCGAAGTTCGGAACTTCGGGATCCTCGTGCATCTCGTGTCCTATTCCGTGACCGATGAACTTCCTTACCACATAGTAGCCTCGTGACTCACAGTAAGTCTGCACGGCATTTGAAATGTCGCCGATTCTGTTACCGGGAAGTGCCATCTTTATACCTTCATATAAAGCAGCCTCAGTTACCTCGAGGAGCTTTTCGGCATTTTCGGGAACCTTGCCGACCTTGAAGGTGTAAGCATTATCGCCGTTATAGCCGTCGATCTCAGCGGTCACGTCAACAGAAACGATGTCGCCCTCTCTGATGATCTTCTTCTTTGAAGGAATGCCGTGTATCAGCTCAGCGTTCACAGATATGCAGGCACTGCCTTTAAATCCGCCGTATCCGAGCGATGACGGGACAGCGCCTTTTGAAACGATAAAATCATGAATGATCTTATCAAGCTCCCATGTGCTCATTCCGGGCTTTATTGCGTTTCCCGCAACGATAAGAGCCTCAGCCGCTATCTGATTGGCTTTCTTCATTATTTCAATTTCTTTTGCCGATTTAACCTGAATCATTACTTTGCCTCAACTGCCGCAAGAGTGAGCTTTGAAGTCTCAGCGATTTCTTCCTGACCCTGTACGGTTATCAGTTTGCCCTTTCTCGTGTAATAATCCTTGAGAGGAGCAGTCTTTTCATAGTATGTTTTCAGTCTTGCGATTACTGTTTCGGGCTTGTCGTCGATACGCTGAACAACGTTAGCGCCGCAAAGATTGCACTTGCCTTCTACCTTTGTAGGCTTGAAGTCTACATGATAGGAAGCGCCGCAGCCCTCGCATACTCTTCTGCCCGAAAGTCTTGAGATTATCTTCTCATCGGGAACAGCGATCTCGATTACCTTGTCGATCTGAACGCCCATAGCGTCAAGTGCCTCGGCCTGAGCAACTGTTCTCGGGAAACCGTCAAGAATGAAACCGTTCTTTGCATCATCCTGTGCGATTCTGTCCTTTAAGATGCCGATTACGACTTCATCGGGAACAAGATCGCCTCTGTCCATACACTCTTTCGCTGCAAGACCGGCGGGTGTGCCGTTCTTTACAGCTTCTCTGAGCATATTACCTGTCGATATAGCGGGTATACCGAGCTTTTCGCAGACTACCTCTGCCTGTGTTCCTTTACCTGCGCCGGGTGCGCCTAAGAAAATAAGATTCATATTAATTCCTTTCTCTTATTCAAGGAAGCCCTTATGATGACGCATCATCATCTGGCTTTCGAGAGCACGGACTGTTTCAAGGGCAACACCTACTACGATGAGTATTGTCGTACCACCGAGTGAAAGACCTGTGATGCCTGTGAGGTTCTGGAATATAATAGGGAATATTGCGATGATACCAAGGAATATTGCACCTACCAGAGTAACCTTTGAAAGTGAGTTGTGGATGAAATCCGATGTGGGCTTGCCCGGACGATAACCGGGGATAGCACCGTTGTTCTTCTTAAGATCATTGGCTATCTGTACAGGATTATACTGCATTGCAATATAGAAGTAGTTGAAGCCGATGATAAGGAAGAAATAAAGTATTGCATAAACCACGTTGTTCGTGCTGAACAGAGCGATAAAGTCGCTCCAGAATGCGTGGCCCGATGTTGCAGTTACACCGAAGAAGTATCCGATCGTTGCGGGAAGCGACATAATTGACATCGCAAAGATGATAGGCATAACGCCTGCCATTGCAACCTTTATCGGAATGTGGTTTGTCTGACCGCCGTACATCTTTCTGCCGACTACTCTTTTTGCATACTGAACGGGAATACGTCTTTCTGCGTTTGTCATCAGTATTACGAATGCGATCATCAATACATAGATAACGAGTATCAGCGGTACGAAGAACCAGTTCTGCGGAGCTACCGAGATCTGCTTGATCAGATTGATAACCATATCGGGAACTCTTGATATGATACCTGCAAACAGTATCATTGAAATACCGTTGCCGATACCCTTCTGGGAGATCTGATCACCCAGCCATATAATAAGCGAAGCACCGGCTACAAAGCAAGCCACGATAGTAATCGCAGCGATGACTCCGTCAAAGCCTTCCGTATAGAGAACAGCACTCTTGTGTGTTGTTTCGTTTACAGTGTTGCGAAGTCCGATGTAGAATGCTATCGCCTGGAATAACCCAATGCCCAAAGCTACATACTTCGTAATCTTGTTTATCTTCTTACGTCCTTCTTCGCCTTCCTTGCTCAGACGCTCCAGTGCAGGAATTGCAACTGTGAGCAGCTGAACTATGATGGAGGCGTTGATGTACGGTGTGATCGACATAGCAAACAGCGTACCGTTGCTGAGCGATCCACCCGTCATAACGTCGAGATAATTAAGTATCGTTCCTTCACCCATCATCTGTTTGATAGTCGAGGGTTCAAGGAATGGAACGAAGATTGCTGCGCCGAAGCGGAATATAACTATTATGAGCAATGTAAATAAAATCTTTTTGCGAAGTGCGGGATCTTTCCACGCGTTTCTAAAGACTTGAAACATTACTCTACCTCAGCCTTTCCGCCGGCACTTTCGATCTTAGCCTTAGCTGATTCAGAGAACTTAGCAGCCTTAACTGTAAAGCTCTTTGTAACCTCGCCGTTGCCAAGTACCTTAACGCCGTCAAGAACCTTAGTTACAAGACCTGCATCGATCAGAGCGCCTGTATCGATAACAGCGCCGTTCTCAAAGCGAGCTTCGAGGTCGGCTACGTTTACAACAGTGTATTCTGTAGCAAAGATATTGTTAAAGCCTCTCTTAGGCATACGTCTTGCGAGTGATGTCTGACCACCTTCAAATCCGGGTCTTACGCCGCCGCCTGAACGTGCCCACTGACCCTTGTGACCTTTACCGGCTGTCTTACCGTGACCGGAACCGTGTCCGCGTCCGATACGCTTAACTTCCTTTGTTGCACCTGCTGCAGGGTATAATTCGTGTAGCTTCAATTGTTACACCTCCTATTTGTTAATGTGCTTATTTAACTTCTATAAGGTGTAAGGAATTATTCCTCAGTAACCTCAACTAAATAAGAAATTTCTTTTATCTTGCCTCTTGTTGCTGCATTGTCGGGCTGAACTGTTTCTGCGCCGATCTTGCGAAGTCCGAGAGAGGCTGCTGTTGCGATGTGGCTGTCCTTACGTCCAACCAGTGATTTAACCAGCTTGATTTTTAAAGCCATTTCGGTTTCCGTCCTTTCTGCAAAGTAAAAGCTTAACCTAAGATCTCTTTTACAGACTTGCCTCTGAGCTCAGCTACCTGCTGTGCATCTCTGAGAGCTGTAAGACCTGCCATTGTAGCTCTTACTACGTTGCAGGGGTTGTTAGAACGAAGTGACTTAGTACGGATGTTCTTGATACCTGCCATCTCTACAACGGCACGAACGGGGCCGCCTGCGATAACGCCGGTACCTTCGGGAGCGGGCTTCATCAGAACTGCGCCTGCACCGAATTTTCCTACTATTTCATGAGGGATCGTTGTACCCTTTAATGAGATCTTTACGAGGTTCTTCTTAGCGTCCTCAAGGCCCTTGCGGATAGCGTCGGGAACTTCGTTCGACTTACCCATGCCAAAGCCTACGACACCGTTGCCGTCACCAACAACAACCAGTGCGGAAAACTTCATGATACGTCCGCCCTTAACAGTCTTGGATACACGGTTCAGAGCAACAACCCTTTCGGAAAGCTCATAATTGCTTGCATCTAAAAGTGCCAAATTCTTGTCCTCCTGTTTTTATTGCGGGTTTCAGTAAACCCTTGCCTTACTGATTAGAAGTTGAGTCCGCCTTCACGAGCGCCATCTGCGAGTGCGGCAACTCTGCCGTGATATACATAACCTGAACGGTCAAATACTACATCGCTGATGCCTGCTGCCTTTGCCTTTTCTGCAAGTGCAAGACCAACCTTCTTTGCTGCCTCTGCATTGCCGCCGAAGCCTTCAAAGCTCTTCTCCATTGTAGATGCACTGCAAAGGGTTTTGCCTGCTTCATCATCAATGATCTGAGCGTAAATGTGCTTAGCAGAACGGAAAACGCTGAGACGGGGGCAAGCTGCAGTACCGCTGATCTTAGCACGGATACGCTTGCGACGCTTGATTCTGCTCTTCTTGCTGTCTATTACTTTAACCATTATTTTTCACCCCTTGCGGTTTATTTCTTACCCTTACCTGCTTTACCTTCCTTGCGGCGGATCGTTTCGTCGGTATACTTGATACCCTTGCCCTTATAAGGCTCGGGAGGACGCTTGCTTCTTACTTCAGCTGCAAACTGACCAACCTTCTGCTTATCAATACCTGTGATAATGATCTTGTTAGGTGCGGGTGACTCTATCTTGATGTCTTCTGTATCGGATACGATTACCTGATGTGAGTAACCGAGGTTCATTATAAGATCCTTACCCTGCTTCTGTACACGGTAACCGACACCGTTTACGTCAAGCTCCTTCTTGAAGCCGTTTGTAACGCCTTCGATCATGTTGTGGATAAGTGTTCTTGTAAGACCGTGAAGTGCACGGTTTTCCTTTTCGTCGTCAGGACGTGTAACGGTAACAAAACCGCCGTCAACCACGATTGACATAGAGGGCTTGAACTCCTTAGTGAGTGTGCCCTTAGGACCCTTTACTGTAACTGTAGAACCGTCTACTTTAACTTCGACGCCGGCAGGAACAGCTATAGGATGTTTACCTATTCTTGACATATCTGCTCCTCCTTAATTACCAAACGAAAGCGAGTACTTCGCCGCCAACGTTGTTCTTGCGTGCTTCTCTGTCTGTCATGATACCCTTAGAGGTTGACACGATTGCAATTCCTAAGCCCTTCATAACCTTGGGCATATCCTTGCTGTTTGAGTAGATTCTAAGTCCGGGCTTGCTTACACGGCGTAAACCTGTAATGACCTGCGACTTGTTCTCAGTATACTTTAAGGTGATTCTGATAACGCCCTGCTTGTCGTCATCTATCACTCTGAAACTCTTAATGTAACCCTCATCTACAAGTATCTGTGCGATCTGCTTCTTCATGTTTGAAGCGGGCACGTCTACTGTAGGATGCTTTGCAGAGTTAGCATTACGAATTCTTGTCAGCATATCTGCGATAGTATCGGTGATCTGCATTACTTACTTCCTCCTTGAAAATTTGTTCTTGAATTACCAGCTGGATTTCTTTACGCCGGGGATCTGTCCTTTATAAGCAAGCTCTCTGAAGCAGATTCTGCAGATGCCGAACTTACGCATATAAGCGTGAGGTCTGCCGCAGATCTTGCATCTGTTGTAAGAACGTGTAGAAAACTTTGCAGGACGCTGCTGTTTAGCAATCATTGACTTCTTTGCCATAGTTGATAGTTTCCTTTCTCTGTCTTACTTAGCGAACGGAGCGCCCATAAGTGAGAGCAGCTCTCTTGCTTCTTCGTCAGTCTTGGCTGTGGTTACGAAGTTAATATCCATACCACGAACCTTATCGATCTTATCATACTCGATTTCAGGGAATATCAGCTGTTCCTTGATACCTGTGGAATAGTTGCCTCTGCCGTCGAACGAATTGGGGTTGATACCTCTGAAGTCACGTACACGGGGGAGAGCTACGTTGAAGAATCTGTCGAGGAACTCGTACATTCTATCATCTCTCAGTGTTACCTTGACACCGATTACCATTCCTTCTCTGAGCTTGAAGTTAGCTACTGACTTCTTAGCACGGCATACAATGGGCTTCTGACCTGTGATCTGCATAAGGTCGCTCATGATAGCGTCTACTACCTTAGCGTTTTCCTTTGCTTCACCGCAGCCGACATTGATTATGATCTTGTCGAGCTTGGGAACCTGCATTGTGCTTTTGTAACCGAACTTCTTGAAAAGAGCAGGAGCAACTGTTTCCTTATAATATGCTTTCATTCTTGTCATATCGTTTATTTCTCCTTTAGCGACAGCAGCCGGAAGTTACTTTATCCGACCTCTCTGCCGTAATTCGGGGCGTCTGATTAAAGCTCAGCGCCGCAGTGCTTGCAAACTCTTACCTTCTTGTCGCCCTCAACCTTGTGACCTACTCTTGTAGGCTTGTTGCACTTGGGGCATACAGGCATTACCTTGCACGCATAGATAGGAGCTTCTGCCTTTACAAGACCGCCCTGTTCGCCCTGTCTTCTGGGCTTAACGTGCTTTGTTACGAGGTTTCTGCCTTCAACGATAACCTTCTTTTCCTTGGGAGATACTTCAAGTACCTTGCCCTGCTTGCCCTTGTCTTTGCCGGACATGATCTGAACGTTATCGCCTGTCTTGATGTGTAATGTGTTCATTTACGACCTCCGGATTATAATACTTCGGGAGCAAGTGAAAGGATCTTCATGTAGTCCTTGTCACGCAGCTCTCTGGCTACGGGCCCAAAAATACGTGTACCTCTGGGGTTCTTATCTTCCTTTATTATAACGGCTGCGTTTTCATCAAAACGGATGTATGTTCCGTCATCACGTCTGATGCCTGTTGCTGAACGAACGATTACTGCCTTGACAACATCGCCCTTCTTAACAGTTCCGCCGGGGCTTGCTTTCTTTACGGAAGCAACTACTACGTCACCGATGTTAGCGTACTTTCTGCGTGTACCGCCGAGTACTCTGATGCACATAAGCTCTTTAGCGCCCGTGTTATCCGCAACCTTCATGCGTGTCTGCATCTGAATCATGGATTAATTCTCCTTCCGATAAATTTAAAGTAATAAATTACTTAGCCTTTTCGATGATGTTTACTAAACGCCATCTCTTATCCTTGGAAAGGGGTCTGGTCTCCATAATCTCAACCTTGTCGCCGATTCCGCAGGAGTTGTTCTCGTCATGCGCCTTAAGCTTGATTGTACGCTTAATGATCTTCTTGTAGAGGGGGTGGCGGACATTGTCCTTGATTGCTACTACGATAGTCTTGTCCATCTTATCGCTTACAACCATACCTACTCTGGTCTTTCTTAAATTTCTTTCGCTCAAAGTAAAGTCCTCCTCTCTCTTACTTGTTGTCAGCTGCCAGCTCACGCTCACGCTGAACTGTCTTGACAATTGCTATTTCCTTCTTAACAGCGCCGATTCTCGTAGGATTGTCGAGCTTGTTAACGGCGAGCTGGAAACGGAGGTTGAATAATTCCTGCTTAAGCTCTACGAGCTTCTTGTCGAGCTCCATTTCAGATAACTCTCTGATTTCTTTAACCTTCATTACTGCTCACCTCCTGTTTCCTTACTTACGAACTTGCACTTGATGGGGAGCTTGTGCATAGCAAGACGCATAGCTTCTCTTGCAGTTTCTTCGGGAACGCCTGCGATCTCGAACATTACACGTCCGGGCTTAACAACGGCTACCCAGTACTCAGGTGAACCCTTACCTGTGATGGGCTTGTCGGGGAATATCTTTATCCAGACCTGACCGCCACGCTTGATGTAACGTGTCATAGCAATACGGGCAGCTTCGATCTGGTTTGATGTGATCCAAGCGGGCTCAAGTGCCTGTAAACCGTATTCGCCATGGCTGACTACATTACCACGTGTTGCTTTACCGGTCATACGACCTCTCTGTACTCTTCTGTACTTTACTCTCTTCGGAAGCAGCATTAGTCGTTACCTCCCTCTTTTTTCTCAACTCTGGGTCTGCGTGATCTGTTGTCGTTGTTTCTGCGACGGGGCTTTTCTGTTGTTCTCTGTGCAGGAATCTCGCCCTTGAGAACTTCGCCCTTGTAGATCCAGACCTTAACACCGATAACGCCGTAAGTTGTGTTAGCTCTTGCAACGCCGTAATCAATGTCTGCTCTTAATGTCTGTAAGGGGATCGTGCCTTCGTGGTAATTCTCGCTTCTTGCGATTTCAGCACCGCCAAGACGGCCGCTTACCATTGTCTTGATACCCTTTGCACCTGACTTCATTGTTCTGCCGATGCAGCTCTTCATAGCTCTTCTGAAAGATACACGCTGCTCTAACTGCATTGCGATGTTCTCTGCTACGAGCTTAGCATTCATATCGGGGTTCTTAACCTCAACGATATTTAAGTTAACGTCCTTGCCGCCTGCGATCTTTGAGATCTCTGCACGGAGCTTTTCGATCTCTGCGCCCTTAGCACCGATAAGCATACCGGGCTTTGCGGTAAGAATGTGAATCTTGATCTTGTTGTCTGATGAACGCTCGATCTCAACCTGAGCAATACCTGCTGCTCTTGAAAGCTGCTGGTCGGACTTTTCGCCGTTTGCTCTTGTGAGCATTCTCTTGTTCATGATATAGTCACGGATTTTGTAGTCTTCAACGAGTGTATCGCCAAAAGTTGCCTTGCCGGCAAACCAACGGGAATCCCAATCTTTGATAACTCCGACTCTGAGACCGTGCGGATTAACTTTCTGTCCCATTGTACTCCTCCTTATTCAGCTTCTTTTACAACCAGAACGATGTTGGAAGTTCTCTTGAGAATACGATGTGCTCTTCCGTGATCCTTATGTCTGATTCTCTTTAAAGTAACGCCGGCGCCAACGTGGCAGCATGAAACATAGCACTTGGAAAGATCCATTGAGTGATTGTTCTCTGCGTTTGCCATTGCTGACTTGAGGAGCTTCTGTAAAGGCTCGCTCGCTGACTTGGGTGTGTGCTTGAGGATCGCCATAGCCATGTCGCAGGGCTTGTTTCTGATAAGATCAAGAACAACGCCAACCTTGCGGGGAGATATGCGAACCTGTCTGAGTTCTGCTCTTGCCTCCATTGATGTCTCCTCCTTACTTACTTGTTTTGCTTCCTGCATGACCCTTGTAGGTTCTTGTAGGAGCGAATTCGCCCAGCTTGTGACCTACCATGTCTTCAGTCACATATACGGGAACGTGCTTTCTGCCGTCGTGTACAGCAAATGTATGTCCGACGAAATCAGGGAATATTGTGCTTGAACGGCTCCAGGTCTTGAGAACTTTCTTCTCGCCTGCTTCGTTCATAGCGAGCACTCTCTTCATGAGCGCTTCCTGCACATAAGGTCCCTTCTTGATACTTCTGCTCATTGTATAATTTCCTTTCAAGTGGATTGCAAGTTAATATGCGGCGGATTCTTTACTGCTACGCCGCAAACGCCGCACTTATTAACAACGACTTGTAGTAGTTATTACTTGCTGTTTCTTCTCTTAACGATGAACTTGTCTGTGCTCTTGCCGATCTTTCTGGTCTTATAACCGAGAGCGGGCTTGCCCCAGGGAGTTACAGGGCCGGGACGACCAACGGGTGACTTACCTTCACCACCGCCGTGGGGGTGGTCGTTCGGGTTCATTACAGAACCTCTTACTGTAGGTCTTACGCCCATGTGACGAACACGTCCTGCCTTACCGTAGTTAACGTTCTCGTGGTCGAGGTTTGATACAACACCGATAGTAGCCATGCAATTATCGGATACGTTTCTTAACTCACCGCTGGGAAGTCTTAACAGAGCATAGCCGTTTTCCTTAGCCATGAGCTGTGCCATGTTACCTGCGGAACGAACGAGCTGACCGCCCTTACCGGGATAAAGCTCTATATTGTGAATAACCGTACCTACGGGGATGTCAGCAAGTGCAAGTGCGTTACCGGGCTTGATATCAGCGTCGGAACCGCTTCTTACCTTGTCGCCTACGTTCAGACCGTCGGGAGCGATGATGTATCTCTTCTCGCCGTCCTCGTACTGAATCAGTGCGATGAATGCTGAACGGTTGGGGTCGTACTCAAGAGTCATAACCTCAGCGTCCATACCGAGCTTGTTTCTCTTAAAGTCGATTACACGATATTTTCTTCTCTGTGCGCCGCCCTTGTGTCTTACAGTGATTCTACCGTAGCTGTTACGGCCGGAGTTCTTCTTGAGTGACTCAAGCAGGCTTCTCTCGGGCTCAACCTTTGACAGAACGCTGTAGTCGGTAACAGTCATACCTCTGCGACCGGGGGTGACAGGTTTATAAGTCTTAATAGCCATTTATATCACTCCTTTATATCATTCCGTCGAAGAACTCGATTGTCTTAGAGCCTTCAGCGAGAGTTACAACAGCTTTCTTCCAAGCGGGTGTGTAACCTTCGTTTCTGCCCATTCTCTTCATTACGCCACGGCAGTTTACTGTGTTTACCTTAGCAACCTTAACACCGGGGAAGAGAGCCTCGACAGCCTTAGCTATCTCGATCTTGTTGGAGTCCTTGGCAACCTTGAAAGTGTACTTGCCCTGAGTAAGCATTTCCATGCTCTTCTCTGTAATAACGGGCTTTAAAATGATGTCATAAGCGAGCTTTGCCATTATGCGTACACCTCCTCGATAGTAGCAACGGCATCCTTGACAACGATGAACTTGTTGTACTTTAAGATGTCGTATACGTTAAGAGTGTTGGCCTGAGTTGTCTTTACGCCGGGAATATTAGCGGCGCTCTTGATAACCTTTTCGTCAACGCTGTTGAGAACGATAAGTGCCTTGTCAGCGCTGAGAGCCTTTAACATATTAACGATTGTCTTTGTCTTGAATTCATCAGCTGTGATAGAATCAACAACTATCATGCTGCCGTCCTGCACCTTAGCTGAAAGTGCAGACTTTAATGCAAGTCTCTTTACCTTTTTATTTAAAGAGTATGTGTAGCTTCTGGGCTTGGGGCCTAAAGCAACACCGCCGTGTGTCCACTGGGGAGCTCTGGTAGAACCCTGTCTTGCGTGACCTGTGCCCTTCTGACGCCAAGGCTTTTTACCGCCGCCGCTTACTTCTGTTCTTGTAAGCGTTGACTGTGTACCCTGACGCTGATTTGCCAGGTAATTTACCACTGCTGCGTGCATAACAACTGTGTTCGGCTCAATACCGAAAATGTTGTCATTAAGCTCAAGGTCGGACACAACAGCTCCTGTCATATCATATACTGATATTTTTGCCATGATGATCCTCCTCCTTACGCTTTCTTAACCGCATCGGTAATGCACACAACTCCGCCCTTAGGACCGGGAATAGCACCCTTGATTGCGATAAGATTGTTTTCTGCATCGATCTTAACGATAACGAGATTCTGAACTGTTACGTTCTCAGCACCCATGTGACCTGCCATGCCCTTGCCCTTGAATATTCTCGAGGGAGATGAGCAAGCACCCATAGAACCTGCCTGTCTTACAACAGGACCTGTACCGTGAGTTTCCTTCAGTCTGTGCTGGTTGTGACGCTTGATAGCGCCCTGGAAGCCCTTACCCTTGCTAACGCCGCTTACGTCGATAACGTCGCCTGCTGCGAATACGTCAGCCTTCAGAACGTCGCCAACGTTTACGTTGCTGATGTCGTCTAATCTGAACTCCTTGAGAGTTCTCTTGAAGGGGAGGTCATTCTTCTTGAAGTGACCTGTCATGGGCTTGTTTGTGTGCTTCGGTGATACATCGCCGAAACCAAGCTGAACTGCTTCATAGCCGTCATTCTCAGCTGTCTTGAGCTGTGTTACAACACAAGGACCTGCTTCGATAACGGTAACAGGAACTACTTTTCCTGCTTCGTCGAAAATCTGAGTCATTCCGATTTTCTTTCCGATTAAACCCTTAGTCATGGTTTAAATCCTCCTGTTTAGGTTATTGGTCGGTTTCCCGACTTGACCACCGACACCGATATTGTTTCGGGTTTCCGGTGCCGAAGGTTATTGGTTGGCTCTACGCCAACATAACTCGCTATGGCTTACGCTTCCATAGTCATTTCCACACCTGCGGGAAGTTCGAGGCTCTGCAGAGCTTCAACTGTCTTGTTGGTGGGGCGGATTACGTCGATAAGACGCTTGTGAGTTCTCATTTCGAACTGCTCACGGCTGTCCTTGTACTTGTGTACGGCTCTCAGGATCGTTATTACTTCCTTGTTTGTGGGAAGCGGAATAGGACCTGCAACTCTTGAACCTGTACGCTTGGCTGTTTCAACGATCTTTGCAGCAGCTGCATCAACTGTTGCGTGCTCGTAGCCCTTGAGCTTGATTCTCACTTTTTCCTTAACTGCCATTCTTGTTTCTCCCTTTCATAAGATTTTCGGGGGAAAGATACGGTTTGCGGTATTTATAAAACATACCGTGCCGGGTGTTTCGTATGCTCTCATATAAAACAGGATCTTTTCCCACGGGGGTATCAACCTTATTGCTAACCCTTCCCGTCTTGACGGGAGAACGATCCCAAACTTATATAAAGCACCGAAAACCGCTTTGCAAAGCCGTTTTCGCCCATTCACTGGACATACTCCGTCTGAATTACCGGCATAGCCGCAACCTCAGACATCACAGCATATCATTGCAGTACGCTTTCACGCGCAAGAATTATTATACAGCATTACGATGCGGAATACAAGCCTTTTTTAAAAATTTTAAGATAGAATTTGCAATAAAAATTCTCCGTATTTTTGTGCATATTGACTAATCGGTTTTATGCTATTATTTCCGTTCTGCCTGCCTGTATTCGTTAATTTTTCTGCCGCTTATTTATAATGCTTTGGTGCGTAGTGCCGCAGAGCTTCATCGGGTATAGAAAACTGCAAAAAATCTGAGGGCAGGTAACACTACCTGCCCTCAGTTTGTAGAAAAAGTATGTTTTTGAAACAAACTTCTAACTCACTACCCCTATCCCCC
>OBLG01001598.1_pt1 | contig 16705 bp, 9 predicted proteins | sample 1517451 | NCBI WGS metagenome assembly OBLG01 (sample SAMN04571694, study PRJEB22368) | human gut metagenome | biome: human gut; material: stool | host: Homo sapiens | place: Luxembourg | collected 2012-06-29
CGGACGGTCTTTTTCTTGCAGCCCTTGTGCTTTTTGGCAGTGGCACATTTATAGTAGCGGTGGACTTCGCCCGTCCGGCTCGTGCCGCTCTCTCCAAACATCAACGCCCCACAGTAGCCGCAGAACAACTTGGTGGTGAGCAGATAGTCGTCCTCTGCCTTTCTACGGGCAGGGGCTTTCTTGTTTTTCAACATCTTCTCCTGTACATCGTTGAAAAGCTCTACGGACACGATAGGTGGAATCGCATCGGGAATCAGGACGTCCCGGTACTTCAACTCGCCGATATATCGGCGGTTGCTCAGCATGTGCTGGATGACATTGAAAGTCATTGGCCCACCGCGCTTATTCTTGATGCCCTTTTCATTGAGCCAATCCCGAATCTCCCGCATCGTCTGTCCGTCATTGTACCGCTGGAAAGCTTCAGCTACAAAGGGAGCTGTGAGTGGGTCGATTTCAAAGCGGCGGTCTGCGTTGATGGTGTAGCCGAAAGGGATAGCACCGCCAGAAAATTTGCCTTTCAGGGCGTTTTCCGTCATGCCGCGAATGACCTTTTCGGACAGATCAGCGGAGTAATACTCGGCATAACCTTCCAGAACCGATTCCAGAATGATACCTTCCGGGCCATCCGAAATGATCTCGGTGGCAGACATAAGCTTGACACCATTCTTTTTCAGCTGGGTCTTATACCGGGCACTGTCGTAGCGGTTTCGGGCAAAGCGGTCCAGTTTCCAGACCAGCACGATATCAAACAGCTTTTTGTCGCTGTCTTTTATCATCTGCTGAAACTCCGGGCGGTTGTCTGTCTTGGCAGAGATGGCACGGTCAATGTAGTGCTTGACGATGGTGATGCCGTTCTTTTCCGCATAGGCCGTGCACTCCCGGATCTGGCCTTCGATGGATTCTTCACGCTGGTTGTCACTGGAATAGCGGGCGTAGATCACAGCGGTCATGGCAGGCACCTCACTTTACACATCATTGAACGGTGGAGTGTTCTTTTAAAGCAATGTTTCGTATAATGGATATACCACATTTTACAGATGATTGCAAGCTTTTTATACGCTTTTCACGAGATTCAGTAAAAAAAACATGAACTCCTATGAAAGCAAAATATTCACATTCCATGGTTCTATGAAGGTGTCCGGAGCAATTGTGTCATTTTGACACAATTCCTTATTTCTCCATAAACCATAAAAATTCAACTTTTTAATGCAGCAGCTACAACGTTGGATTGCATATCGCAAATATACTATTTGAATATTGCGCTGATTTTTGTCTTGTTACGGTTTCGCAATAAGACCAAAGTGGTGGGTATCACGATGATACCCACCACTTTAGCCAAGTAAATTTTTATTTTTGAATCGTAAAACGGAACGAGGTTCCCTTCTCCACCGCAAAGCAGGCGTCTGCATGGGGCTTTGCGCCCCAGCTGTTGTCGCCGCCCACGCCGCGCTGGAAAGCAGCGCAGCGGACGACCGTCTTATTGTCGTCCCGGGGCAGCTCGTAAAGGTGGCGGGCGTTTTCCAGTTCATGGGGCGTGTAGGGCAGCGCCGAGAAGGTCATGCCGTCCCCTGCAAAGCCGATGCCTATATTCAATCCGCTGCCGGTGAGTGCTGCGCTGTACACGCCGGTACGGCTGCCGCATTCCTGCGGGTAGACCGGGCTGTTCTGGGCAAAATCCTGCCGGACATTGTAGCTCCAAGCGCCCATCTTGCCGCCTGCGGTGCGGTCGGCGGTGGTCTCCCGGGGGCCAAGACCCAGATAGGATACCTTGGTCAGCTCCCGGCGCATCGGGAAGAGCAGCCCGAACTCCGGCAGCTCAGTCTTTTCGCCCTGCCATGTCATGGTGATATCGCAGCGGCCTGCGCCGTCGATGGCAAAATCAATGGGCAGCGTCTGCCCATCTGGTAGGGTGTAGTTTGCGCGGACGATGACGAACTCATCCTTTGCTTCGGCAGTCAGGTTATCGCACCGGGCGTAGAGACCGGCGGTTTTCCAGAAGGCAAATGCAAACGGCTCTGCGCAGCCCTCGTCGTTGTTGGTGGGCGCACGCCAGAAGTTGGGGCGCACGGTATCGTCCAACAGCTGCACACCGTTGTAGCGGATGGACACCAGCCCCTTGCCGCGACCAAAGATGTACTCGAAGCCATCGCCCTTTACGCCGATGTTGCAGTCCATCTCCACCAATTCCGGCGCGGCAACGGTCAGCCGGGCGGCGGCGTAGTTGTGCCATACCTGCCCAAAGGCAGCTTCATAGCCCGTCGGGATGCCGGGCTTTGCAGCCCGCTGCACTGCGGTAACGGTCATGCAGGCAAGCCCTGTCTCCGGCAGAGGGAACGGGAACGCGATGTGCGCAGTCTTGCCGGGTGCGCAGTCTGCCCGCAGCACCGCGCGGCGTTCCGGCTTGCCGTTGACCGAAGATGCAAACACAAGGTCGTAGGCGCTCAGGTCGGTAAAGAGGTTCCGGTTTTCAATCACGACTTCGGTGTCGGTCAGGGTGATTTTCAGCGGTGCGTAGGCCGCCTTGACTGCATCCATCTTGGGAGTATTGCGGCGGTCGGGCAGCACAAGGCCGTCCACGCAGAATTCCCGGTCGGTGGGGCGGTCGCCAAAGTCGCCGCCGTAGGCAAAGCCGGGCTTTCCGTCCGGGCTTATCACTGCAATGCCGTGGTCCATGTACTCCCAGATAAACCCGCCCTGATACAGCGGCTCTTCGTAGGCATACTCGGTATAATCTGCGATGCCGCCGCAGCTGTTGCCCATAGCGTGGCTGTATTCGCACATGATGAAAGGCTTTTCCGGGTGCTCTGCCAAAAACTTTTTAATGTCTGCCACCGGGGTGTACATCTGGCTTTCCATATCGGAGGTGGCGGGGTACTCCCGGTTCCAGAAAATGCCCTCGTAGTGCACAAGGCGGCTGGGGTCGGTGTTGCGGAAATACTCGCTCATCTCCCACAGGGTCTTGCCGCCGTGGCTCTCGTTGCCGCAAGACCAAATGAGGATGGCCGGGTGGTTTTTGTCCCGTTCCAGCATGGCTTCGGCGCGGGCAAGCACATTCTCCCGCCACTCCGGGCGGGCACCGGGCAGCGTCCACTCGTCCGAGCCGTCCGCACCCAGCTTCTGCCATGTGCCGTGGGTCTCCAGATTGGTCTCCCCGATGACATACAGACCGTATTCATCGCAGAGCTGCAGAAAATAGGGGTCGTCCGGGTAGTGGCTAGTGCGCACGGCGTTGACGTTGTGGGCCTTCAGGTTCTTTACATCCCACAGCATCTCTTCCCGGCTGACGGTGCGGCCGGTCCGGCAGCTCCACTCGTGGCGGTTGACACCCTTGAACACGATGCGCTGGCCGTTCAAAAGCATCTGGCGGTCTTTCAGTTCAAATTTGCGCAGACCGACTTTCAACCCGGTGCGCTCCACGAGAGCGCCCTCGCGCAGCAGAGCAATCTCGGCCTCGTACAGGTTCGGCTGCTCGGCGCTCCACAGGGCGGGATGCTCCACCGTAAAAGTGAAGGAAACGTCCTGTACGTCCTCCTCCACATCCGGGTCGGCCTCGCCTTTGCCAAACACCACGCCGCTGTCGTATTCGGCAGGCTCCCCCACCTCAGCGGACTGCTCCTCGCCGTCAAACACCACCGACACCGTTCCCGCGCCGCTGACCTTGCAATCAAAGGTGACGGTGGCACTGGAAAAGTCCGGGGCAAAATCCTGCTTCACAAAGACATCCTCGAGGTGAATTTCCGGCTTTGTGAACAGCTCCACGGAGCGGAATAAGCCGCTCATGCGCCAGAAATCCTGATCCTCCAGCCAGCTGCCGGAGGAGAAACGGTACACCTGTACCGTCAGGGTATTTTCGCCGGGGTGGACGGCAGCAGTCATGTCAAATTCCGCCGGGGTGAAGGTATCCTCGGTGTAGCCGATGTAAACGCCATTGCACCAGACGGCGGCGGCACTGTCGGCACCGTTCAGGCGCAGATAGCAGCTTGCCCAGCTTTCCGGCAGGGTAAAGCTGCGCTGGTACTCTCCGATGGGGTTATAATCCTGCGGAATTTCGCCGGGGTGCAGCTTTTCGTGGCCGTCCCAGGGGTACTGGGTGTTGACGTAATGGGGCGCGCCGTAGGGCTGGCCGGGCTTTTGCAGGCTCTGCATCTGGATGAAGCCGGGCACGGTCAGAGTGTCCCACTCCGAGAAGGGCGCAGTCAGGTTTTCCGCATAGCGGAAGTTCCACTCGCCGTCTAAGCTGATGGTCAGCGGCAGTTCGGGGCTGGTCTGGTCCGCAAAGTGGGCGTGGAAGGGCAGGCGGTTCTGCTGGAAAATTTCCGGGTCGGCCAGAAGCGCCGGGGTAATGGGATGATTCAAAGGCATAAATGTCACCTCGCAGCATTTTCTGCTCTCATTATAGCACAGGATATAAGAAAAACAGCCGCACAAAACGACTGTTTTTCTGGAAAGAAGCGGCATCAGTCCGCTTCGTCAAAGACCTCGGTGTCCAGTTCTGTGTGCCCCTTGGGGATGTGGTACTTCACGGCGGGCAGATGGACGTTGGGGAAATACAGGCTGGTGTTGGGGTCGCAGCCGATGACCACTGCCTCTCCCCTGCCGCGCACGGTGCAGCGCAGGGTGTCGCAATGGGCTTCGGCGGTGTCATTTTCCACACTTTCGGCATAGTTCGGTGCAAAATTGGGCACGGCAAAACCGCAGTCGTAGGCTTCGCAGTCGAAACTGCTGTCAATCTCGTGATGGCGGCGGTGGCCGGTGGCAGTGGGGGTGATGGTAGTGGTCACCTCAATGCCGGGGAAGGGCGACCACTGCGCGGTCACAGCCCCGGCTTCAATTTTCCACGTTTTGCTCACCTTGCGCACAAACACGTTATCGTCGATGACAAAGGCCAGCATACTGTCCGGCGCGGCCTGATTGAGCACCTCCCGGCTGCGGGAAGCGCAGAAGCCAAAGCGGGTATCGTAGGCAAATTTTGCGTACTTTTCCGGGAACTGTCCGTGGCCGTGCCCCTCGTTGACACCGGCGGCATAGGCCGTTACCCGCCCCGCCCGGCGCTGCACCAGCATATTGGCGTAGGGCATGGGCTTGAGCCGCTCCAATGCGGGCATAGGCGCGGCTTCGGCAGTCCAGAAGGGGTGGTCGTCCGGCAAAGCAAGCAGCAAGAAGCTCTTCATGCCCCAGTAGGGGCTGCCGGGGGCGTTGTACCGCTCAGCCATGTACATCTGCGGGTAGCAGTAGCCGATGGTCAGGATGCCGTCCCGGTCGAACATTTTCTGCCCCAGCCACCAGTTGAAGTTGCGGACGATGAGCCCTTTCATCACCGGCAGGGGCAGCGGCTCCAGCCCTGCCCAGATGCAGGCCGCCCAGAAGCTGTTCTGAGCAAAGCGGTAGGTCAGGCTGCGGCCAAAGGGCAGGGCTGCGCCGTTGGCATCGAACCAGTAGACGAACTGCTGCGCGAACAGCTGGGCGCGCTGGCGGTAAAGGGCAGCACGCCGGGGATCGGTGTCTGCGGCAAATTTAGAGTAGAACAGCCCGTAATACTGGATGGCCCACGGGATGTAGTAATCCTTTTGCACGGAGGCGCCATCGGTGGACCAGCCGTCGCCGCTGTAATAGCTGTCGATCTTGCAAAGGCCGTCCTCCAACAGCTCCGGGCTGAAAGGCATTCCCACGCTTTTCAGGGCAAGATTTACAAGGATGCGGAAAAACTGCCAGTTGCAGTCCGGGATGGTGTGGGCGTTGATCTGCCCCAGCCATGCGGCAAGATTCTGCTTTTCGGTATCAGAAAGCGGCGTCCACAGCTTTTCCGGTGCGGTCAGGATGCCGCAGGCAATGGCCGCCATCTCCACATAACACTGGTCGTACTCCCCGGTGGTGCCCCAGTATTCGGGGTTTTCCGGGTCGGTGCCGGCGGCAAGACCCTTGCGGTAGATGGTTTCAAATTCCGGGTCGGAACCGCCGCCCACCCAGAAGGGCACCAGCGCCCACAGCGGGCGGCTGAAGGCTTCCAGCTCAATGGCATTTTGGTTGTAGGTCACGCCCGTCTCGCCCAGATGCAGCCGGGCACAGCCTGCGGAATAATAAGGCTTGAGGGGGTCGAGAAATTTGTGCATCAGTGCGGTAAAATCCGCTTTGGTCTGCAAGTTCATCACCAATACATCTCCCAGTCTTTGGTCAGGCGGGTCAGCGCCTCCATGTAGAAATAATCGCCCCAGCTCGTGCATTCATCCACTCCCTCCGGGGTGCAGGTGTTGTAGGGGCTTTTTTTGCTGTAAGTGCCGTGCAGCAGCTGGCCGGAGCCGAGGGTGCCGGGCTTTACCGCGTAGTTTGCGGCAAGGCTGGCCAGCATCTGCCGTGCCAGCGTGCGCCACTGGGCGGCTTCTGCTTCGTCCACATATTTTGCCGCTTCCAGCAGGCCGCAGGCCACGATGGCAGCAGAGGAGGAATCCCGGGGTTCGCCGCTTTCCGGGGCAAAAAGCATATCCCAGCAGGGGATCATATCCTCCGGCAGGCGGGAGAGGTAAAACGCCAGCGCCTTGCGGAACACATCCAAAAACTTTTCGTCGTGGGTGTAGGTGTAGCCAATGGCGCTGCCGTACACGCCCCACGCCTGTCCCCGCGCCCAGAAGCTGTCGTCCTTATAGCCCTGACAGGTGCGGCCGCCCTTGGGGGTGCCGTCCGGGTTCATAAAGAAGGTGTGGTAGGTGCTGCCGTCCGGCCGGAAGGAGTTCGCCAGCGTGGTGGCGGTGTGGGCAGCGGCGATCTCGCGGTAGTGGTCCTTGCCGGTCACCTGCGCCGCCCAGTACAGCAGCGGCACGTTGAGCATACAGTCGATGATATAGCGGTAGTTGCCGGGGTCGTCCATGGTGCCCCATGCCTGCAAGAAGCGGCCGCTGGGCTGGTAGCGGGTCAGCAGCTGGTCGGCGGCAGCAATGGCGGCGTTTTTGCCCTTTTCGCTGCTCACCAGCTTCCATGCTGCCACGCAGGTGGGGCTGTACAAAAAACCCATATCATGGTGATCCACCTCCACCTTGCGGGCAATGCGGTCCGCAAAGCTGTCCACCTGAATGAGGGCGGCAGTCTTGAATTTTTCCTCCCCGGTGGCTTCGTAGGCCAGCCAGATCTCCCCCGGCCAGAAGCCGCAGGTCCACTGGTTATTGGCGCAGCCGGGGTAGATATTGCCAACGCTGGAATGGTTCTGGCACTGGTAGGTGTACAGGGGCAGATTGGTCTCCACCTGTTTGCAGGCATCGGCCAGTGCCTGCCGTGCTTCGGCATCGGTCATGGCATGATTCTGGTAGGTTTTCATCGTGATTACTCCTTAAATCCAAAGTTTGGGATATCGTGCCAGCGCTGGCGCAGAAAGTGCATCCCCAGCTTGGGGCGGCGGTCCCGGGTGAACAGACCCTTTTTGTTGCCGTCCACCCGCATGGGACCCTGCACGGTGTCGTAGTCTGCAAAGTTCCAGACAAATTCTCCCACAAACCACGGGCGCTTGTCAAACTCTGCATCCAGACGGCGGTAGAACTCCACCTGAAACTCCTCACTGAACATCTCGGCTCCGGCAGTGTGCAGCCCTGCCACGGTGTCCGCGCCGTACTCGCTCATCATCACGGGCTTGTGCTGCTCTGCCCAGAAATCCAGCTCCTGATTCAAACCGTAGCAGGCGGCGTCCATGTCGCCGGAAAGGTTGTACCAGCCGTAGTAGCGGTTGATGCAGACGATATCCATGGTGCGGGTGGTGATATCCTTGGTGTAGTCGTTCTGGCAGCAGACGAGGGTGACCGGGCGGTTCTGCGGGTCCAGCTGATGCGCCAGCTCATACAGCGGGTGCCAGTAATCGTAGGCATCCTGCGGGAAATGCTCCAGATCCGGTTCGTTGCCAAGGCTCCACAGCACCACGCAGGGGTGGTTTTTGTCCCGATGGATCATCTCGGCAAGCACCTGCCGATGATGCTCCGCAAGGGGGTATTCCTTGTAAGGATTCACCGCCGCCCCGCCGCCGATGCCCACCGCCGGGGTCTCGTCCATGACCGCCGCCGATGCCCACCGCCGGGGTCTCGTCCATGACCAGAATGCCCTCCCGGTCGCACAGGTCGTAGAATTCCTCGGCGTAGGGGTAGTGGCTGGTGCGCACGGCATTGGCATTTGCCCAGTGGATCAGGTTCACGTCCTTCACGTTCAGCACCGGGTCAAAGCCGCGCCCATGGGCGGTAAAGTCCTCGTGCTTGCAAAAGCCCTTGAAGTAAAGCGGCTTTCCGTTCAAAAGCACCTGTGTGCCCCGCACCTCCATGCTGCGCACGCCAAAGGTCTGATCGTAGACATCCGCCCCGCAGGTGATGTGCAGGGTGTACAGGTAGGGCGTGCCGGGTCTGGGCTCCCAGAGATGCACCTCCGGGATGGTCAGGGTGCCCGCTGCGCCCTCGGCGCTTGCAACGGCGTTGCCGTCCGCATCCAGCACCGTGACATGGACAGGCGTGCTGCCGGTGGTTTTGACCGCGTACTGCACCGTGCCGTCCACGGCGGGCACCACGGTCACATCCTCGATATACTCTTTTGGGGTGGTGTAGAGCACCACCGGGCGGTGGATGCCCGCATAGTTGAAGAAATCAAAGTTCGGGCGGTTCTGGGGTGCGGCGGCGCGCTTGGCGGCTTCCACGCTGGGGATGCCCGCGTTGTCCGAGCCAAAGAAGGCCAGCTGTCCGTCCTCGTTGCCCACAGGCAGGGTGCTGTGGTTCACCCGGTTGTCGCAGGCTACGGTCAGCAGCGCCGTTTCGCCGGGGCGCAGCAGGGCGGTGACGTCTGCTTCAAAGGGGGTAAAGCCGCCCTTGTGCTGTGCAATGAGCTTGCCGTTCAGCCAGACCTTTGCGGTGTGGGTCACCGAGCCGAACCGCAGCACCACCCGCTGCCCAGCGCAGAAAGTGGGCAGCGTGACCTTGCGCTGATACCATGCCCAGCCGTAGTGGCGGCGCAGGGCGGTGGTCGCGGTGGTCTGGTCGTTCTGGTCGTTGTAGCTGGCGGGCACGGCGATGGGCTGAGCATCCGGCAGGGGCTTTGCGGGATCGAACTGGTCTTCCACGCAGCTGCCCAGCGCAAACGCCCATGTGCCGTCAAGGCTCAGCTTCATGCGCGCTTCATTCTGTTCAGGATATAACATAACGCATTCCCTCTATTTCTGCAAAAAATGCGGGGCGCGGGTACTGCCCACGCCCCGCTTACGGGTGATTTGTTTAGCCCTTGATGCCGGTGGATGCCACGCCCTGCACAAAGTACTTTTGCAGGGAGAGGAACACGATCAGCACCGGGATCAGTGCTACCACAGAGGCCGCCATGATCAGGCCGTACTCTGCGGAATACTGGGTGATGAACATACGCAGACCGATCTGGATGGTCTTGAGTTCGGTCTTGGTCAGGTAGATCAGGGGGCCAAGGAAGTCGTTCCATGTGTTCACGAAGGTGAAGATGGTCAGGGTGGACAGGGCGGGCAGGCTGAGGGGCAGCATGATGTGCCACCAGATGCCGTACTCGCTCAGGCCATCAATGCGGGCAGCCTCACACAGCTCGGTAGGCACGCCCTCGTAGAACTGCTTCATCAGGAACACGCCGAAGGCGCTGAAGGCCTGCAGGCACATAATGGCCAGATGGGTGTTGTTCAAATGCCACGAGCTCATCATCATGAACTGGGGCACCATGTAGGCCTGCCAAGGCACTGCGATGGTAGCGATGTAGCCGAGGAAGAGCGCGTTTTTGCCCTTGAACTGCATCTTGGCAAAGGCGTAGGCTGCAAAGGAGGAGGTGAACAGCTGCAACAGGGTGACTACCACGGTGATCTTGACCGTGTTTTTCACAAAGGTCAGCAGCGGGATCTGGGTCCAGATGTCCACATAGTTCTGCCAGCGGGGATTTTTGGGGATCCACTGGATGGGGAAGCCGAACACGTCCTTATTCAGCTTAAAGGAGGAGGACAGCATCCACAAAAAGGGCAGCAGCATACAAGCTGTGATGACGATGAGGAAGAAATAGATCAGGAACTTGGAGATGAAATTGCGGCGCTTCTGAGAGGCTTCGGTCTTGATAACAGCAGCAGACATGGTTCTTCCTCCTTTCTCAGTTCTCGCCCTTGGAACCGCGGAACTGGATGATGGTAACGATCAGCACCAGTACGAACAGCACCATGGAAATTGCACTTGCGTAGCCGTATTTCGGAGTATTGACGAAGGCCACATTATAGATGTAGTACACCAGCGTCATGGTAGCAGTACCGGGGCCGCCCTGCGTGATCATGTACATCTGGTCGTAGACCTTGAAGCCGGAGATGGTGAGCATAATGACCACAAAGAAGGTGGTGGGGCGCAGCTGCGGCAGGGTGATGTGCCAGAACTGCTGCCAGCGGTTTGCACCGTCCAGCTCGGCGGCTTCGTTCAGGTCCGGGTTGCAGCCCTGCAAGCCTGCCAGATAGATGACCATGTAGTAGCCCATGTTCTTCCACACACTGAACAGGATGACCGTGATCATAGCGGTGTCCTTACCGGCAGCCCAGCGGGGCAGGTTTTCCACTGCCACGCCGAAGAACTGGTTCAGGATCATATTGATGGGGCCCATGGAGGGGTTGAAGATCATGTTCCACACCGCTGCCACCGCCACCAGCGAGGCAACATAGGGGAAGAACGCCACAGTGCGGAAGAAGTTGCGCAGCTTCACGTTCTGGTTCAGCAGCACCGCCATAGCCAGCGAGCAGGCCAGCGTCAGCGGCACCGTGCCGATGACATAGACGATGGTGTTTTTCAAAGCCGCCTGAAAAATTTTATCGGTGGTGAAGAGTTTTACAAAGTTCTTCAGACCGATAAACTCGATGGCGTGGCGGCCGTCCCATGCGCAGAAGGCCAGCGCAATGGCAAACACCATGGGCACCAGCGTAAACACGCAGAAGCCAATGAAGTTTGGCGCAATGAAGGAATACGCGATCAGAGAATCGCGGGTCGATTTTTTTAGCACTTTACGGGGAGTTTTATTCTGGACAGCAGCACTCGCCATAAAAGAGCCTCCTTTCCCGGAAGTATAACAGCTTTTCCAAAAAACGAGCGGAGCGGGCGCTGCGCATACCCGCCCCGCTCAGACAGGGCTTTTTTCCGATGCTCGTTCATCGGAAAATGAATGGGGATTGAAAACAATGAAGAAGGAGAACCGCAACGTATTGCGGAGAACGCTTTATCAGCCGAGAACTGCGGGAACCTGATCGTTCATGTTCTGGATGCCCTCGTCCACGGTCTCGCTCATGGTCATAATGGCATCGTGCTCGGCGTTCAGGATGGTTTCGATATCAGATGCGTACTGGGTGTAGGGCATTTCCAGATAGACATTGCTGGTGGTCAGTGCATCCACAGAATTGCTGTCCTCGGGGAAGCCCTCGGTGGACTTGATGATCTCAGCGGTAGCAGCGGAGCCGCAGGCCGGGAAGGTGCCGGTCTTGGCAATGGCCTGTGCGCCCTCCTCGGAGACACACCAGTTGATGAAGTCGGCAGCGGCCTCTGCCTTGGGAGAATCGGCGTTGATGGCCAGACTGGTCACAGTGCCCAGCGTAGAACCAGCCTCTGCACCGGCGGGGTGCGGGTACTTGACGATGCCCCAGTTGAACTTGGTCTCGGCATCCTTCATGTAAGCTTCCAGCGTGGAAATGAACCAGCTGCCCATGTTGACCATTGCGCACTGCTGGTTTTCAAAGGCTGCGGAGTAGTGCAGAGAAGAGGTCTTGAGGTAGCCGTAGTCCATGCAGATGCCGTCCTTCTGCTGGGCAATGACCATATCGTAGGTGGGCTTCATGAAGTCGTATTTGCCGTCGATGATGGTGTTCTTGCCGTCCAGAATGGAGAACAGAGAAGCGGCGGAGCGCCAGGTGTGGTAGTGGCAGCCATAGACCTTGGTGTCGCCGGAACCGCTGGTCATCTTGCGGGCCAGAGCATCGTAATCTTCCATCGTCAGGTCATTGGAGGGATACTCCACACCGGCCTTATCGAACAGATCCTTGTTGTAGTACAGCACCCAGAAGTCGCTGCGGAAGGGCACGGCGTAGAAGTTGCCGTCATCGGTGGTCAGCTGCTCGATGGTGCCGTTGAAATCGCCGGTATCGCGGGTCAGCACCTCGTTCAGGGGCTTGAGGTAGTCCAGATTGATCAGGTTTGCGTAGCCGGGGATATCCTTGACGGTCACGACATCCAGATCGGCGCTGCCGGCCAGCTGGGTAGCCAGAACGGTCATGTAATCGCTGGAGCCCAGATCCACCATCTCGATGGTCACGTCCTTGTGGCTTGCCATGTAGCCGTCGGCCATGGCCTGCCAGTAGGGGGTGGACTCCTTATCCCACACCGACCACTGCAGGGTAACAGGGCCTGCGGCTGCGGATGCAGCGGTGGAACCGGCAGTGGAGGAAGCAGCGGTGGAGCTTGCGGAAGAGCCGCCGCAGGCGCTCAGGGCAGCAGCAGCGCCGCAGGCAGCGGCAGCGGTAAGGAACGAACGACGAGAGATCTTTTTCATAAGTGTGTCCTCCTTCAGGGCAGTGTGTTTGTTCTGTGCAGCGGCCTCCCCCGTGCCGGGGAGCCGCTCGCTTTTGTTGACACTAGGATACCGCACAAACGCAAAAAACGGAATGGAAAAATTCCGGGAAGAGTTGCAGTTTTTCTGTATCTTTTAAAAAAAGATGCACTTTCTTACACTGGAGTCTGCACTTTCTTGTTCTCTTGCACAGTTTGCATTCGTGTCGAGAGAAAAAAGCGTATAAAGTACACAATTTTCATGAAAAAAGCCGTTGACAAACCGCGCCGGAATCAGTACTGTATAAAGGAAAGAATGCAAAATATTACCGGAAAGGAGGCTCCGCTATGAAGAGCAGCCATCGTTTCCCGCTGCGGCGGCAGATCGTGTGGGGAATGCGCTTTTTTACCTTTCTTACCTCGCTGGCCGTGGGCGCGGCGCTGTTCATCCTCTCCAACCAATATGTGCGCGCCAACTCCCTGCAGGCGGCAGAGTTCAACCTGCGGCTGGTGGCTACCTCCATCGAGACCAGTCTGGACAGCGCCGATGCTCTTTTGAACTGGGCTTCCATCGACAGCACCGTGCGGCGGTACATCACGCAGGAAAATATCAATGGTACCCAGACCATTGCCGCTTACGAAGCCATGCAGGAAAAATACTATTCCAGCACCCTGTACAGCCATATCCTCCGCTTCTTTATTACCAATGAGAACGACCGGCATTTGCAGTTCGGCACGCTGAACTCCTCGGCGGCGCTCAACCGCACCAGCATAAATCAGTTTCTCACCAAGGGGTACGGGATGCAGTTCACCACCGACCCGCTGCTGCCCGGCAGTCCGGGCTGCATCGCCCTCAGCCAGCCTGTCCGCTGCGGCAAGGGCACCTTGCACCGGGGCAGCACCTACCTTGCGCTGGATACTGCCATTATCACCGACCCGGCAGCAGGTTACAGCCTGACCGACGGCAGCGCGTTGTACTGGGAGATGGACAGCCGCCTGTGGCAGATCGAAAACGGCAGCCTGACCGAGATTGAGAATCCGCTGCGGGAGGTGGACTATACCCTGCGCACCGGCAGCAATAACGGCGTGACAGAGCAGACCGCATGGCAGGGCAAGGTGCAGCTGGACGGCCAGAAGTATTATGTAGTCAAGGTAACGCTGAACGGCCGCAGCGCGGCGCTGGTACAGCTTTTGCCCGCAAATACCTTTTTGCTGCACTACGGCGTGTACCTGTGGCTGGTCGCCCTTGGCACTGCCATCATCTGGGGACTGAGCTTTTTGATGCAGCATTGGCTGGAGCAGGTCATCACCCGCCCGGTGGAGGCGCTGCAAAAGCGCATCGAGACCGTAGGCAGCGGCAACTTTGCCCCGGACCGCGCGGTGGAGTGGAACAATGAGCTGGGCGACATCGGCCGGGGCATCAACCAGCTGGCAGAGAATGTGGACAGCCTGATGACCCGCCGGGTGGAGGACGAGCGCCGCAAGCAGGAACTGGAATACCGGATGCTGCAAAACGAGGTGAACCCGCACTTTATCTACAACACCCTCAACAGCATCCGCTGGATGGCCACCATCCAGCACGCGCCCGGCATTGCCGAGATGGTCACCGCCTTTGCGCGGCTGACCAAGAGCATCTCCAAGGGCACCCAGAAGCTGGTGCCTTTGCAGGAGGAGCTGGCATTGCTCAACGATTACTTTACCATCCAGCAGTACCGCTACGGCGGTGACTTGGAAATTGAGGTCTCCCGCATTGAAAGCGAGACCCTTTGCCGGGACTGCATGATCCCCCGGTTCACCTTGCAGCCGCTGGTGGAAAACGCCATCTTCCACGGGCTGGAGCCCAAGGGCGGCCACGGCAGTGTGCTGCTGGATATCTCCACCGACCCGGATACCGGGGACGTATTGCTGCGCATTACCGACGACGGCGTGGGCATGCCGCCGGAGCAGGTGGCGCATCTTCTGGACGAGCCCGCCGAGGGTGCCGAAAAGGCTGAAAAGTTCCGTCATGTCGGCCTGTGGAACGTGAACCGCCGCATCCGGTATTCCTTTGGCGAGGGCTACGGCCTGACCATTGAAAGTGAAGAGGACGTGGGCACCGAGGTCACCATCCGGCTGCCCTATCAACAGAAAGGAGACAGCCATGCTGCGGATATTACTGGTGGATGATGAGCCGCTGGTGCTTATCGGTCTGCAGGGGATGCTGGAATGGGAAAAGCTGGGCTATACCGTCTGCGGCACCGCCCGCAACGGCAAGCTGGCGTTGGAACTCATTGAGCGGGAGAAGCCGGATATCGTCATTGCCGACGTAAAAATGCCGGTGATGGACGGGCTTACCCTTGCCCGCACCTGCCGGGAACGCAGCGCCCTGCCCGCCTTTATCATGCTGACCAGCTTTGAAGAATTTGGTTACATCAAGCAGGCCATGGGTGCCGGGGTGGTGGATTATCTGGTCAAGCTGGACCTGACCCCCGAGAACCTGCAAACCGCCCTTGCTAAGGCCGCCGAAAAGGTAAAAAAGGAGCGCGCCCTGCTGGGCGAATTGTCGGCGCAGGAAAACCTTGCCGAGAGTGTGCGCAGCTATCAGGAGCGTTTTTTCGTGCGGCTGTACGCCGGGCTGTTCCCGGACGAAGCCGCATTGGAGCAGCCTTTGCAGCACATGGAGCTGAACCTTGCAAGCGACGCCTATCTTGTAGCCAGCTGCGAGATCATCGCCAACACCGTCCTTACCCCCGCCCAGCAGCTGAAGCTGAGTTTTTCCTGCGGGCGGATGCTGGAGACCACCCTGCAAAACTACCTGCCCTGCTATGTGACCGGGGCGGATGCCATGCGCTGCAATGTGCTGTTCTGCCTGACCGATGCCCAGTGCCAGAACTACCGGACGGTGCTGCGCCCGCTGCTGGAACGCGCCAGCCAAATTCTATACAACTATTTCACGGTACGGCTGCTCTGGGCGGTAGGCCGCCCCACCGGCTCCCTGCTGGGGTTGGCGCGCCGCTGCCGGGAAAACGCCCACCTGCAGCCCCTGCTCACGGTGGAGCAGCCCATCCAGTTCGTGGAGGTCAACGAGGGCGACGCCACCGCCGGGAAGATGCAGGTGGTGGCACAGGTGCAGGAGTATATTAAGAATCACCTTTCGGAAAAACTGACGCTGGCCGATGTGGCGGCTGTATTCAATTTTTCGCCCAACTACCTCAGCCAGCTGTTCGGCAAATACGGCGACAGCGGCTTTGTGGAGTACATCACCGAGACCCGCATCGCTGCGGCGAAGGAGATGCTGGAACAGGGCGATTTGAAAGTATACGAGATCGCTGAGAAACTGGGGTACGAAAGCGCCTTTTATTTTTCCAAGGTGTTCAAAAAGGTCACAGGGCTCAGCCCGCGGGAATACCAGCAAAGTATTTAAAATCGGAGGCTTTTATGATACAGGAACAACTTGCTTTTCTGCCGGAATTTCTTCCCGATTACCGGCCCTTCCCCCCTGCCAAGGAACGTACTGCATGGCAGGGGCTGCCCCTGCGGGCAAAGCAGCGCTTTTTGCAGGCGGGGGAAGCCGCACTGCAAACGCCCATTGCGCCCCTGCCGCTCTCGCTCTGGCTGGATTTCACCCACACTGGGCGGCGCACGCCATGGGAGACGGCTTACTTCTCCCGCCGGGCGCGGCTGTGCGCGCTGGTAAGTGCCGAGTGTGTGGAGCACACCGGGCGCTTTCTGGATGAAATTGCAGATACCGTATGGGCGATCTGTGAGGAAAGCGCATGGCAGCTGCCCGCCCACAACAGCTACATCCGGGACACCCCGCAGCTGCCCCTGCCGGACACCACCCGCCCCATCGTGGACCTGTTTGCCGCCGAGACCGGCGCACTGCTGGCGCTGACCCGGTACTTACTGCCCGATGAGCTGGATACTGCCGCGTCGGGCATCACGGCGCGGATGGAGCGGGAGCTGAACGCCCGCATCCTGACGCCTTATTTTACAAGCCACTTCTGGTGGATGGGCAACGGCGCAGAGCCTATGTGTAATTGGACGAGCTGGTGCACCCAGAATGTGCTGCTCACGGTCTTTCTGCTGCCCACCACGCAGCAGCAGCGGCAGGCTGCCGTCAAACAGGCAGCGTACAGCCTCGACTGCTTTTTAAAGGACTACGGCGCGGACGGCTGCTGCAACGAGGGTGCGCAGTATTA